>Ga0180438_10000456_pt1 | contig 80419 bp, 61 predicted proteins | sample SS_ome_12_FD_132455 | JGI IMG/M metagenome (GOLD analysis project Ga0180438, IMG submission 132455) | Hypersaline lake sediment archaeal communities from the Salton Sea, California, USA - SS_3_D_2 metaG | ecosystem: Environmental > Aquatic > Non-marine Saline and Alkaline > Hypersaline >...
CTTCTTGCCAGCGTTTCTGATTACCTATCAAAACTAAGCCTCCATGCTTGAAGTTAGCCCCCAAAACTGATAATATATATATACCAGAATTAAGGGACTTTTTCAACAGCCCCACAGTCACCGTTTTCTGTGTACTGTCCCCAGCCATTAATAGGCGGATTAATATTTTTCTCTTAATTCTTTATCCCAGATACACTTCAGGATTATTATAAAGAAAATCGTGAATTTTTTGTGGATACAGATCTATCAAGCGGTTTGGAGTTTTTCTGTATCCATTTACAATTTTGAACAGTTTTTGAGATAAGCCATATGAAGTACCACATATTACTTTTAAAGGTACATCGGGGTGACACAATGATTCAATTCTTAATCTTTTAAGATTTGTTTCATTAAATCCAAAGCCTAAGAAATAGATATATTCGGCGTCCATAAGTAATTCGAAAGCTTGATTGAATTCTGGATCTTTTTCGATATTTTCATGTATTATCTTTATATTTTCACCGCCTCTGCCAACATATAATCCCATTTTGTCTGGATATATCACTGAATCAAAGGGAACTAATGAATATTGTGATTTTTCCCATGGAAGTTTTCCAAGTTTTCCATATACATGAACTACTGGAATTTTGTTTAATTTCTCTGCGCATTCCTCACCATTTTTATTATAAGCATTTTTTAATGCCGTAAATAAATAATGCTCAAGTGATCGATCATAGTTGAAGGTAATAATAGCAATTTTATTTTGGTTAAACTCGTCGAATGAAGTATTGAGCTGACCGAAAAGATATTGATACCAATTACTTTCCTCTCTAACATTAAATAAGTTCATTGTTTGTTCAAAGCGCAATAGTACTGCTGCAATTGCTTCTTTTCCAACATCTATAAATTCATTACGGTATTCAAGAAATTCATCAACTGAAAACCTTCCAGATAAAACCAAACTTTTTCTGAATTCCCATATATATTCTTTATCATAGCCATGATTCATTAAAAGTTTAACCGTAACCGAGTCACCATTGATCATGTCAGCAATTAAAGCAACAAGTTTCTTTCCTGAGGGGAATCCAAAAGGTATGCTTGCTCCTGCCCCCAAAACCAGCACAGTTTTCTTTGTGATCATCTTATAACTAAACCTTTTTTCAAAAATATTCTTTATGGTTTTACTAAGGACAGTTATTAAAATTTAAGTAATACTTTCTTGTTAAAAACATCCTCAAAAGCCTTAGTTCGAATATCCCTAGGCATATACTAAGCCTGGCTATTCAGGTACGGCAAGACAACAAAGCAAATATTTTCGTATATTGTATATCGCATGCTTGTCCTGAGCATAGTCGAAGGATCGTATGTCGCACGTCGCCAGTGGGAAGATGATAGCATAAAGTAAGTTAAAAGGCAAATAAATAAAAAAAGAATACAGGACACAGGAGCCAGAACACAGAATTTAAAAAACCACTTAAATAGTAGTGTTAATCAGTTTTCATTCGTGGTTAAATTAGTCGTTAGTTTTTAGTCGTTTGTCTTTAGTCTACATGCCAAATACCATTCACAATCCACTATTGATATATTTCTCAGTGTTCTCTGTACTACAATCCGTCAAAACGTTGTTTTTTATGCGTGTTTTCTTGATGAGGCTGATGTAATTGTTTAGAAAATAAAGAGTTATCCCGGCTTGCCGGGATTCCGAAATTTTGCATTTTACATTTTAATTTTTTATTTTGGTTGCGGCTGGAAGCCGCGCTAGGCCCTCCGTGGTTATTTTAATTGATTATTTTTTCAGGAGCATCTTTAGAAATACGGGCAATCCATGGAAGTGGTCAATATGGTCCGGCGCGCTGTTGCCTGCAAAACCGAGGACAGTCAGCCCCCCTGCCCGGGTTTCGGTCAACATTTGCATGCCGACAGGCCCCCACCTTAGAACTGGGCGCCTTTGCAAGTGTAAAGAACGTATCAAAAAGTCCGCTGTTTCCGTCGTACTCGCATAGGTGCCGGGGAAGATTTCCGAGTGTGTGATAAGGAGCTTCTTCTTGTTATCTATTGCCAATCGTGCGTACCGGATAAAATCTCTCAACTTTTCATCATTGAGTTTTCCGCCCTGCGACAAAACGCGGCGAGAGGGAATATAATCCGTGTGAAGGCCGTCAAGCAGCACGATTCCATCTACTATCGGCTGATGATTCTTCAGAATTGCCCGAACGGCCCCGTAACCGGCACTAAATGAGCTGAGGTAAATCCGGGCCGGCTTTATTTTTGCCGCCTTTCTCTCGGAAGCAGCCCGGCATATCGTTTCAACCAGCTCAGGGAAAGTCGATTTATTCTCAAATGCATTCTCATAGACCGACGAGCCTGAACCAAGATTCACGACGGCAAGGAGCAGAGGATGATTCGAGTCGTATACGGCGTGTTTTGGTACGTAACTTGAGCCATGAAAATGGATGAGCAGGTCCATCGGGCCGGATTCGTTTGACTTGTCGGTGAAATAAACTTCCACAGGTTTTGATAAGGCATCTTTCAAAACAATCGATACGCCGGGAACGTCCTTGCTCTCGATCCGTTCATGGGTTCGTATATAGTCCACCATGGGAGAAGGAAATTGAGCAGTCTGTGCGGGTTTGGCCTCTTTTCCGACAGAGCAGCCGCATAGAGATGCAGACAATATCATTGAAATTAAAATCATCTCTTTCATAGAAATCACGATTTGTCGTCCTTACTTATCATTTGGATATATTACATATAAAAGACCAAAATGTAAAAAGCTTTCAGAGATGAGCGCACTCAGTACGCAGAATGCAGTACACAGCACGAATAGTGGCCGCCGTGTCATGGAGATTTTTTAAAATAATGCCCGCTTTTTTGGATTGCCGGTCGTAGAATACTTAACGAATAGAATACAGTACACAGAATAACAGGATACAGGAGACAGGAGACAGAATACCATGTCATTTATGATTTACGATTTTTGATTGTCGATTGCCTATTTTTCTATTAATCCGCGTAATCGGCGAAATCCGCGGTTTGAATTGATACTTAGTTGAAAAAACAAAGCCAATTTGCCGGCGGGGCAAATCGGCTTAAACCTCTATTTGAAAGGTACTTATGTCAACATTTCGCCCTGGTGGGCAGCAAAAAAACAAAGCCAAACAAAGCCAAACAAGCCCAATTTTCAGTACGCTGAGGAACTTAGCTCGTTTTTGAGTACACCTTCAGGAAGCTGTCGGAATATATCTGCTTGTTCATCAGCATCTCTGCGGTGGCCACGACGTTCATCAGGTCCGTGTCGAGAACATCGACGATGGCCGAATCCAGGCCGCGGGAGATTCCCATAGCGAGGAATATCCGGTTGATGAGGCTTCTTTCCGTCGTTCCCTGGGAAAGGTTCGACAGGCCTATGGTCATATTCGGTGCCGGTTCGGCGAGAAGTCGGATCTGGTCCATCGCAGCTAAAATGTTGCCGGGCTGGACCTGGGCATCGGGCACTTTGACCGGCAGAATAATCGGGTCGATGAACAGCCGCTCGGTGCCGAATCCTTTTTCCATGGCCTTCGAGACGATTTCGGCGGCGATGGCTACGCGGGTATCGATGTCCTGGGGGACGCCGTTCTTGTCCATAGTCAGCGCGATTATGCCTGCCTTCGGCCCGGCGTTGCTCGCCATATCCATATATTTGTCCATTACCTCGTCGTCGCTTTTTTTGTTCAAAGGCGTGGAATTCAGGATGCAGCCGTTCTCGGCGTTGATGACACTCAGGCCGGCGGCAATCACGTTGGGCTTCTGCGAATCCAGAGACAGCGGCGTCGAGCATGTTTCCTGGATGGATTCGACCAGCCACTTCATGGCGTCTTCCTGGTCCGCCGCGGCGGTCCCAACGTTGACATCCAGGTAAGCGGCACCGGCATCGGTCTGCTTTTTGGCTAATTCCTGAATGACTTTCTTGTCTTTGGCGGCGATTGCTTCCTTGACGACTTTGAACATTCCATTGATTCGTTCTCCGATCAGGATCATTCTGTAAACCTCCTTTTTATTGGTTATCTTAGGACCAGACCTGGTTAATAAAGTTCTTGACGGTTTTGACGGCTCTTGGGTGACGCATGCGAATTATATCGACGCCGGCCTGCAGCAGGCAAATTGCAGTTGCGGCTTCCCACATCGGGCCTCGGTCGGCGGCGTTGCCCCAGCCGGGAGCATCTTCGAGCTTGGCTTCCTTGGCGCGCCAGGCTTCATACCCGACGTCGCAGATGGCCGGCATCGCCATCATTTTGTCGCCGGTAAGAGCAGCCATACGCTGTCGCTCCTGGATGGAATAGGCGTACTCGATCCCGTATCCGAGGGCGCCGGTGGACTGGAAGGTGATTATTCGCTCCAGCGGGAAACCCATATCGGAAGCAAGGATGTTTACTTGTTTGGCTATATTGATGTCGATGGGTGCTTCGGAGATAAGAAAATGATTGTCGGCCAGGGCGATGGCGGTCAGGGACTTATAGTTGTCTTCGGTAATCGTTCCCAGCAGACAATTTTCGCCTTTTGACGCACCGCTGACTTTGGGCATGACCTGATTGTCTTTTTCGTCGTTTCCACAGCCCCAGAGCACGAGAGGCACACCGACTGCTTTGAGGACGTCTTGAGTGACCTTGGCAGCATGGTCTGCATCTTTGTCACCCTTGTCGGGGTGGATGCCGTCGAATTTCAAACAGATTAAGTCCGCTCCATATTCTTCGATGCACTTTTTGGCCCATTCGGCGGGATTATCCAGCACATCCTTATACGGCTCGGCAAGAAGTTCGGGCCAGTCGTCGGGCTTGCTGTCGAGAACGTCAATGGCGATAACCGGCTTTTCGCTGGCCTGGTCCGCCCCGCCGCCGTAGACGACGTTACGGGCGCCGCCGACGGTTATGGTCGAGGTTCGAGTGCCGCCGTTTTCTTTGGCAGCACCGAGCGTCACTCGATTTACCGATCCGGTGTAGTTGTCTGCGATTTCAGGTATTGGCATATTATTCTCCCATTAGTTTATTGCTCTTAGTTCATGAAATCAGGAACTCGAACATAACGTTAAAACACTTTCCAATATATTGTCCATAGCCGAATAGGCCGGATTGTCTTTTGCAAGCTCGAATACGTTTTTGCCGCGCACTGCGTTGTTGAATACAGCCGTATCTGAGGGGACATGTCCGAAAGTTTCAACTTCGTCCACTAAATAGTCCGGGGCATCCGAATCGGATTGATCCGGGACCTTGTTCCAAATGACGCCGATTCGTTTTACGCCGATCGGCAGTTTCCCGGCGAGGTCGGATATTCTCTTGACAGTAACCGAACCGATAGGGTTGGGTTCGGCCACGATGCAGAGCAAATCGACATTGTTCGTGGTTCTGCGTGACAGGTGCTCCATACCCGCTTCGTTATCTATAACCACATAGCGATATTCGGAACTGAGATTGTCCAGGAACCTGCGCAGCATATTATTGACGGCACAATAGCAATCGGGCCCTTCCGGCCGGCCCATTGTTAGTAAATCGAATCCCCTGGATTCTGTAATTGCCTGCTGGATACCGTATTCGACGGTTCGGACTCGATCCATGCCGGTATTATCCGGCTCTTTGGAGCGGACGCTCTCGCGAATATCAGCAACAATTCCGACAGGCTCAACGCCCAGCGTCAAACCAAGGCATGAGTTTGGGTCGGCGTCGACAGCAAGCACCGCTCCGTCGCCCTGATCTATCAGTCGCCTTATAATCATAGCGGCCAGGGTGGTTTTTCCGGAGCCGCCTTTTCCGCTTATTGCAATAGTCGTTCTCATATTTGAAATCTCAAAAACGTATTTTAATTAACTTACTTTTAAACGTGATTCTTTTGTCTCTGCATCACCGACGGAAACAGCGTTAAATCCGTGTGAGGCAGAAAACTCGCCCTGATAAACTCGTCCATATATCCGGGATGGCTCATTAAATCAAAATAAGTCATACTTCCGGCAATTTCCTCGGCCGCCTCCAGGGCCTTTTGGCTCAGCAGGACCGCCTTGGCTCCTGCGATTGATGTATTACCCACGAAGTGTATTTTCTCAATAGGCACATCCGGCAACATTCCGATTGTGACGGCCTGGCGGACGTTCAGGAAGTTCCCGAAACCGCCGGCCAAATAAACAGCCTCCAGATTCTCAGATTTTGTCTGGGTTGACTCCATCAGAACCTTAATGGCAGCAAAAACTCCCGCTTTGGAACGGACCAGGTTGTCAATATCCGCCTGCGTCATTACTATTTCATGATTATTGTCAACAGCCGGGACCAATTGGAACTGCGGACCTTCATCGCCATCGGACAATCTGCTGTCCACAGCAGGATCGATTGCAAACCGACCTGTCCGATCTATGATTCCGCTCATGAACAATTCGGCAAGCGTATCCAAAAGACCTGATCCGCAGATGCCGACCGGCGTGTTGCCTCCAATCGTCTTGTATTCGATAGAGCCGTCTTCAAGAATACTGAGCTGCTCGATGGCCCCGGCTCCGGCTCTCATGCCGTGCTTGACTCCGCTTCCCTCGAATGCCGGGCCGGCGGAGCTCGATGCACACACCATCCAGTCTCGGTTACCGAGGACCACCTCGCCGTTTGTGCCGATATCGGCAAAAAGGCAAATACCTTTACTGGTAAAAACTCGCGATGACAGGACACCCGCCACTATGTCGCTGCCCACATACGCTGCTACGCTGGGAAGGCAGTACAGAAGACCCCTCTTATTGATCTGGATGCCTGCTTCGGCCGCTCGTATCGGGGGGACAAAACCTGCCGTGGCAACATACGGTTCTCTGCGGATTCGCGTGGAATCCAGGTTCAGCAGAAAATGAACCATTGCTGTATTGCCGGCACAGATGACTGTTGTTATCTCCTGCAGGTCGATTCTTTTTCTTTCCGCAAGTGTTACGATCAGATTGTTTACATCGTGCACAATCCTGTTCTGCATCTCGTCAAAAGCATCATTTTCTTCTGCGTAGATAATCCGTCGAATATAATCCTCGCCGAAGTTTATCTGGCTGTTATATGTTGCCTCGGTATCAACTGTCGCCGCGTTGGTTAAATCAATCAGGTGAGCTACCACAGTAGTAGTGCCAAGGTCTACAGCCACAGCGAAGTTTCTTCCGGCATGGTTGCCCGCTTCAACTTCGATAACTTCTGTCGTTTGGCCCCGGCGGCCTATTGTTACAGTCACTTTATAGTCTGAACTCATTAATAATGCGGGAAGTTTCTGAAGAATGCGAAAACCTGTTTGCATTATTGGAGCATCAATTTTTTCCCTGATGGCGAGGTAAAGACGCTCGTGATCGGCGATATGGTCGTGAATCGATGGCGGCGTTATTTCCAAATAAATCTTTTTAACAAGAGGATCGAACTCGAATACACCTGCACGCACATCCCCTGCAAGCTGACTGAATCTATGGGCACTTGTATCCATCAGGATTTGAGTTGTCTCAAGGGTGTGAGATTTTGGGACAGTTACAGTCACATCGGAAAGCACTTTGCTCTGGCAGGCTAAAACTACATTTTCCCGTATCTCGTCCGGTGTCAGTAGTGCAGTAGGTTTGCTCTGGACCTGGCTGCTATGATCTACAATCACTTTGCACTTGCCGCAGTACCCGTCTCCACCGCAGATGCTGCTCAAGTAAATGCCCGCCTTGTGGGCTGCTTCGAGCAGGACCGTACCTTTTGGTACTTCTATCTTGAGGCCGCTCGGCTCAAAACGTACGGTGCGTGTTTTTTTCTTGCTCTTATCCATTGTATAATTGCGTATATTTTGACGCTATACGCAATTTGCTCAAAATTTAATTCCAGACTTCCTGCAGATATTTAGGCAGCATCGAACATTCTCTGGGACCGACCAATACTTCCCAGTTAGTAGCTTCCTCGAGTTTGCCGCTCATTACCGCCACATAACCGGGTATTATCAGCTTGCGATGTTTGACAAGGTCTTCAACTCCATATTTGGACATGGCATCGGCAACGGTTTTCTCATTTAATTTGTCGCCCGAATAAGCTGTAAGCACACTCGTTCCTTCAGTATCGACCACGAGTATGTAACTCGGTACTCTGCTGGCCTCAACATCAGATTCGACGGTGTAGTATGTCAGCGAGAAGTTTGTCGTGAACATCACCGGCGAATTCTCGTCGGGCTCACCGATGGAATATACCTTCGGCTCAACCTGAACAGGTTTCTGGGGATCGGTATAAATATTCATAACCACAGTCAGCAACGGTAGAATCGCATACGGTTCTACCGTATCGACTACGACTATTCCGGAATACTTGCAAATAAGACTGGCTGCCGAAGCCGCCTGAGTATCGTCATCAAGGCCGGTCACGAAGGATATGGTCGGATACCCTAATGGCCTGAAGGCTTTTTTCAATGCCAGAACTCGTATATCTGAAAGATTCTTCAGCAGGTCTTTCATTTCTCCTGTCATTCCTGCAGGCGGACAAAGAACAATATTCTCCAGGCCTTCTGCTTTAATCTTTTCGGTCAGCTCGGCAAGAGCATCGAGTGAATCTGCTGTAGCGACGAGGGGGCAGTTGTTTTCCTTTGCAATTTTCGCCATTTTTTGAGCCGTTTCCGGCGTGGCTTGTGCGAGCAATGGGACGCTATCTTTGACTTTCTTTGCCGCCGCTGCCAGCGCATCGGGTGATTTTGTGACGAGAATCAGTGCATAGTCACATTCTTTTTTGACTGCTTCGGCGGTCTGAGCAAAAGTGTCGGCCGAACCGCTGTCATTGATGACAGCTACAGCCTGCACTCCAATTTTTATACCAATCCGCTCAAACTGAAGAGCATTTATCGAATCGAGTCGATCCTTCAAATCCGAACCGCTAAGTTTGTCCGAAACCGTAACGCCGATGACCGTCGGGCTGTGAAATTTCTCTTCGTGCCGAAAACATACGGTCTCCTGTCCGATAGTGACCTGATTATCGCCGGCGCCGAACTGGACTTTCAGCATCGGCGGTGCCGCTGCTGCCGCGAGCTTCTCTTTCGCCTCATCGGAGACGTCCGGACATTCTTCGAGCTTGGCGCGTTTTTGTGCAAGAGCCATAGCGAAAGCAAGGCACGTTGGCTTGCCACATTTTTTGCAGTTGGTTTTCGGCAGGAGTTTGAATATATCCAATCCAGTCAATGCCATAACATTAGTCCTTTCTTTTGTTCCTGTTTTTTCGCTTTCCTCACTTAATGCTCTGTTAGAACATTGGCTCCAAAGCTGTCGCAGGATGGTTGTTTTTTGTGATAAACTCCAGAACCTCTTCCTCGGTCGTTGCTGATGTTTCGTCGGCAATCATGTCAAGGAAATCCTTGCCGCCGAGTCCGACTTCGTCCGCCCTTTTAATAAAAGAGTCCATGATTTCTTCTTTGAGCATCGTGGGCATCCAGACAATGCGCTGTATTCCTCCTTCGGCTGCTATGAATTTTTTCGAATTGATGTAATGCTTCGAGTGCCCGATGAATCCAGGTGTCTGCTGTCCGCCGCCCACCGTGCCGGCAAGAGTCGAGAATTTCATGCCGCACGGCGTCATTTCCGTGAATTCCCGGTTGACAATCATGATTCCTCCGGTTGACGGCAGCACCGCGGCGATACATTCGAAACAGCCGCAGGATGTCATCGGATCGATAATCATGCTGTACTGGCTCATTCGCTCGATGTTGCTGCCGCTTTCTTTGAGGACAAATGCGTTTATTCTGTCCCACTGGCCGACAGTCGCCTCGATGCAATTACCTTTCGAGATGGGCTGGTTAGGACCCGAAGGAGTAATCTCGAAAGCGGCCCGGCAATCCAGCCAGCTATACGCGCCGCACAAGCCCGGCCGTTCCGGAGAAACAATACAGACATGGTTCGGTGCAAAACTCTGGCAAAGCGTGCAGGAATAAAACGTTTCAACGTCTTCGTCCTGCATGCCCGCCAATCGGGCATCGCGGTCGGCGTAAACCTGCTGGGCCTGCTCTCGGAGTTTCAAAACCTGCTTTTCATCCGTATATATCCTGACCTGCACCTTGTCGACGATGCTGGAATACTCGCCGTGATACTTTGCGTGCAGGAGCTTGCCGATATGTTCCAGCGTAAATCCCGCCTTGGCTGCATCATTGCTGATTCGCACCCAGTTGATGTCTCGCTGCCCCATGTGCCAAATTCCCTGTGCCTCGTTCAGGAATGTATGAACCTGCCGCTCCAGCACGGGTTCGAAGTCGGCCTGCATTTTTCTTCCCGCAACTTCGATGATAATCCCTAACGGCAGCTTTCCGCCCGGTTCGACGGAATCGACGTCCGGCCCGATTACTTCAACATTGCCATCTTCTACTTCACTTATGTCTCGCATCCGCAGCCATTCAAAGGCCGGCGTTCTTTGGCCGCCGAACTCGCAGTGCATCTCTTCCTTGCGAATCCGTTCACCTTCAAAAGCGGGGCTGACTGAGACCGGGACGGGAATTTCTGTAATTTTGATTTTCAGGCCGCGAACTTCGATGGCTTTTTCAACGATCTGTTCATGGGGAATATTCGACACCACGTGCTCGTAGGTGCATATACCGGTCGGCAGAATCTCGGGAATATCAGAGTCGGCGATTGTAGGAAAACCGTAGTTAATCGCACCGGCGGCAGTAGCATACCATTCGTCGGTCACCTCGCCCAAGGGCATCACGAAAGCGAAGATTCTGTTCTTATTATAGAGCAGGTTGCGGCGGAAATCACCCGCCTGGACGCCTCCGAAACTCAATGCCGCCCTGCTGGCAAAACCAAGCGAATAGATGGCTGCGGTAATTTCCCGCCCGAACGGTACAAGCCTCGTCTCCCAGCCCAACTGCACGCCGCCCTCGACAAGCTGCTCGGAGAAAGTAGTGCCGTTATTATGCCCGCACATGAATACATACAAACAACGCTCCTGGAGTTTTCGTGCAATGTCAACGGCTGTTTCAACGTCAGGTGCGGCCCCAACAACAGCAGCGAAGCCGGGCGCCGAGCCGTCCACAAACTGTATGCCGCGCTCCCGCAGGATTACATCATCGGCCGCTCCGAGCCAGATGTCATTGACCGGATTCGGCCCGATCAGGTACTTGCAGGCCTCTATAATCTCTTCGGCAAAAAGCGTTGCCATACCTGCATCAAGAGCATGGCCGAGATAAGGAACCCATAAATCATCATCGACCAGCGGAGGCAGCAAGTCCTTTATTTCCAGCATGACCTCCTTGAAATCGGCGAGCTTCTCCACCGTTCTTCCGGTCATGGAATAAATGATCGGGATATAATAGCCGGTATTGGGAAACTCGACATGACAATCTTCACCTTCCTGCTTGATGGCACGATCTAAAATATTCTCGGCCTGCTTTGCTATTTCATGAGCACCGCGTATGGCCGCTGACGCAATGATTTTTGACATTTACTGACCTTTCATACTGCATTTATACATAGATATATTCAAACTTTAACATGCTGATTCGTATAAGAATTTACTCGACGCTTAATGCGCGTCTATCTTCCATATCATAAAGCTTGCGCTCGGCTTCTTTATTAATTCCCAGGGCATCGCGTTTGCCTTCGATGTGCTCCAATATCATCTCGGCGGCTTTAACCGGGTCGGACTCAACCGCCCAGCGACCGCCCAAATCCTTTTCGATTCCGTCGAACAGATAATCACAGACGTTTTGGCTGCCTGAAACCGGCAGAAATTCCTCCCCAAAAACAACCAGGGCCCCGCTTGCCACAAAGTAGTGCCCAATAGAAATTGCTTTTTCGGTAATCGATTCGAGGCACGCGCCGGCCGCGGGTATCTCGGATATGTCTTCCCCCAGCCCGCCCTCGCGTACAATCTCGGCGCACGCCACCAGCAGCCGGCTATTGTCAACGCAACTGCCACAGGTCAGGACTGGTGGAATGCCGACCGCTTCACAGACCTCTCGAAGACCCGGTCCGGCCAATTTCAACGCCTCTACGGGATTTGTCAGGCCCTGCTTGCTGCATGCAATAGTAGCGCAGCCTGTGGTAAGCACGAGAACGTCGCGTTTGATTAATTCTTCCGTAAGAGTAATATGGGTGAAGTCATGCGGCACTTTCGGATTAGTGCAGCCGACAATGCCTGCTACTCCGCGGATTCGCCCGTTTATGATGTTGTCGTTCAGCGGGCGGTAGCTGGCGCGGTATCTGCCGCCAAGCATATAATTGATGGATTCATGGCTGAAGCCCACCACTGCCTTTTGCTTTTCATCGGGGATATTAACCTTGCCGCGATTGGAGTAGTTTTCTATGGCGGTTCTGACCAGCTTTTTTGCTGTGTTCAGTGCTGTTTTCTCTTCCATCGCGACGTGCTCGGCGCCGAAGATTTTTGCCTTATCGGCAGTAGTAATCAGTTTTGTGTGGAAGCATTTGGCGATTTCAGCCAATCCCTGCATTATACATTGGACATCGACGGCCATTAACTCGACGGAGCCGGTGGCGATGGCTAATTCCTGACTGAGGAAGTTGCCGGCGATTGGAACTCCGTGCCGCATCAGCAGCTCGTTCGCTGTACAGCAGATTCCGGCTACATTTATTCCTTTTGCGCCGGCCTTTTCCGCCTCGGTGAGCATCTCCTTGTCCTGAGAGGCGGCGACTATCATTTCCGACAGGATAGGCTCGTGGCCGTGGACGATAATATTTACCTCGTCTTTCTTCAAGACGCCGAGATTGACCTCTCCGCGGCCCGGATACGGGGTTCCAAATAGAATATCCTGCAGCTCGGTGGCCAGCATAGAGCCGCCCCATCCGTCGGCGAGGGCAGTTCTGCTTGCGTGCATAATAATGTTTTTATAATCCTGGTCCACACCCATGTGAGTTCTGTGCAGCGCCTCGACTATCTCACGGTCAACGGCGCGAGGAGTAATTCCGAGCTTGTTCCAGATTTCCTGACGCGGCTGGGGTGCGCGTTTGGCCATTAACTGTGTACCTTCCGGTTTGCCAAACTCTTCCAGGGCGATTTTTGCGATATCCTCGGCAATCTCTTTAACAGAGCGGTTATCTGTTTCTAAGCCCAAATCCTCGGCTACTTTGTATAGTTTAATAATATCCTTGAACTGATAGTCCGGAGCTTCGCCTCTGGCGGTTGCAAGGAATACTTCCGCTACGCCTCGACCATGGTCGCTGTGGGCGCTGGCACCGGCGGCGACCGCTCTTAGAAAGTTACGGGCGACAATGGTGTCTGCATCAGCGCCGCAGACGCCGAATTTTGCTTTCTTAGTGATTCGGCAGGGCCCCATAGTGCAAATTCGACAGCATATACCCTGCTTGCCAAAACCGCACTGCGGCGATTGTGCTTCGAGTCTGTCCCATGCATTTTGCTGGCCGGCTTTCGCCATATGAGCTATCATTTCCTGTGCTGCTTTATCAGAACTGCGTTCTTTCGGATCCATAAAACTCCTCGTCTTAAGTCTTGCTAAATTCTCCCAAATTTGGGAACTCCATCTCGTTATTAATCATCACTTTCTAACCTTTGAAACGAGCTGTGTCAATTGATTCTTAACCTGTTTCAACTCATTTATAATTTCGGCATCGGCCCCAAGTACGGGGGCACGGCTGAGGTCTGCCTGCTGCAGAGCACGGCTATATTTGAGATTTCCCAGCAGGTCTACGTTTCGCAATTGCCTTTTTATTGTGTCTGTCTGGGCTGTCTCGGTTATTTTATTTGCTACAGCACCGACAACCTCTATGCCTAATTCTTTGCCCATTTTCGCCATATTGTTTGCTGTTTCGATACTTCTGCCGCCCGGCTCGACAACCAACACCAGAGCATCGATACCCTGCACGCTCGCCCTGCCCATAAATTCGACACCGGCGGCCAAATCGACCAGAACCATCTCCTGTCGCTGCAATATTGTATGCCCTAATAATGCCTTTAAGAATGCGCCTTCAGGGCATGCGCAGCCCGAGCCGGCCTGTGTAATGGCGCCTAAAACCAGTAGTTTCAAGCCGTTTGATTCATACCAGTATTTTTCGGGCAGGTCGCTTACATTGGGATTCAGCCTGAAATATGACCCGACAGCATCTTTTCCGGTACCGGTCCGCTCGGCGATTAAATCTTTCATATTGATAAGAGGTTCAGGGCTTTGCTCGGAGGCTACACCGAGGGCCGTAGCGAGATTTGTATCCGGATCGGCGTCAATTGCCAGCACGTCCAATCCGCTTTCGGCAAAAAGCTGTGCCAGGACGGCGCAAACTGTGGTTTTTCCGACGCCGCCTTTACCACCTATAGCTATTTTAATACCCTGCTCTTTTGGCATGATTTTCTATTTTATGCTGGATATGAGTGCTCACTCACGTGAACAGATGAATGCTAAAACGCCATTACAAATCTTCATATATTTCATCTGTGTGTTGTCATTAAAATAAAAAACAGTTTATCTGTTCCGCTCACTATCTTATTGTGCGAGTATTGTATGGGCTGTTGCTCGTAATTTCAAGAAAAGTTCTTGAAATTAATGCTCCAAATCAAAAATATATTTAAAATACTTGTTCCAAATTAGATGACAGCATATATACAAATTCACTATACGAATAAGGTGTTTCACGCGCGTTCTTAATCATTAACAATAGCTTTTATCAAACCGTCCACAGTTAGGTTCACGGCCGCCAATAGAGCGTCTAACGGCATCTGGGCGCCAGCCGTTTGATCGAATAGTATCGAGGCACGGGCCTCAAATTCCTCGTCACCGCGCCAAATCACAATTGTCAGTGGTAATCGAGGTAATATAAAAAGCGAAATAGATACATCGCCATATTCACATTTTTGAGCATTGAATTGCTCTGATGATTCCAGCAACGCTTGCAGATTTGTACCAAATGCTTTTTCCAGCTTTTCAGAAGGAAGTTTATGTATGCCTCTGAAAAAAAACTGTCCTCCGGGCAGGCTCTCGGCCCTTACGAGCTTATTGGCAGGCGGTATCTCTTTTGCGTTTATTAAATAAGCGAGAATACAGAGCTCTTCGAGGAATGCAGCCGGTTTTGCAGGAGAATCTTCGTTGTTGGAATATATCTTTTTATCTATAAGATGTACTGTATATTCAGCATTAAGAAGTTTAATAATATAGTGTTGTTTATCGCTTAAATACTCACACTTTGCCCGCTTTGCCGTTTCGGCACCATCGAGATTTTCCAGTTGTTCCCAGAGACCTTCGTTAGACATCAGATTTTATATTTGAGCTTTTCTGAAATTCTTCGTATTCCGTTATTGTATTTAAATTCACTAAGCTTGCCCCCAGCTCAACTTTTTTTATCTTGCACAAATCAAACACATCACTTATTTTACGCCCCCCTGATGATAGTACCTTGTTTATAGATTTCAGTGCACTCTTACGATAGACAGCAAATAATGGTTCATATTTTCCTTCATTGGTGACCGGAATAATTATATCCGCGTCGCTGTTGATTGCTTCGGAGATAATTCTTCTGACATATCCAAGCTCTATTCGCGGAATATCACATGCTATCACGAAATTCAATTCGTTGGCCGAAGCTTCGAGAGCCGATGCTATCCCCATCAACGGCCCCTGCTCCGGAACTTTGTCAGGAACTGTCTGAAAACCGAGAAATGCGTATCTGTCCGCTTGGTTGGCACTGATAAGTATCTGCTCGAAACAGGCGGCGAGCTGCCGGCAGGTTCTCTGTATGATGGGCCGGCCTTCGATTTCCAGCATGGTTTTGTCGGTTCCCATTCGCCGGCTGCCTCCCCCTGCCATGATTATTGCCGTGGCTTTTTCCAGCAGTGTCCATTTGCCATCAATAAGTTTTATCCTGTTAAGGTCAAAATCAAAACCGCTGCTATTAGAGCTGACGATTCTGTCCGCATATTCCCTTACATTTTGAGCAGAGTTTTTCCATACGTCTGAGTCGTTATTCCCGACCATCAGAAATAGCCCCGGTTCCACCACCTGCCGAAGCGAATTTGATTCACAGATTGATACCGCATCCGGGCCGATTATATCCAGCATGGCGTTTATCCCCTCGGCAAGGCATTCTTTGAGGACGCGAATCCAGAAGACCCGGTTTGCACCCGCCGCAAGAAGTCTTGCTGTATCTTTATCTGAAGTCTTGCTGCTTTCTTCTGTGATGCAAAAATTCCCCTCCAGCGACGAGCATACGCCACAACCTTCGCCGCCGCGGGGGCATTGCCCGTCTTTGTCCTTTATAGTAGTTACCTTTATCCCAACGATATTGTGGTTTTTGCTGAATTTATTGAGAAGCGCGCATGCCAGCTCTGTCTTGCCGGTGTTTGCCCCGGCGGAACCTATCATCAACATTCCATCGAGTCTGTTCATGCCGTTTCTCGCTGTAATTGACGGTGATTCTTGAGCATCTCAATCACTTTGTCAACGGATTCGGATTCCTTAGCAGCAAGATGTCTGCAGGGAAAATCTCTGTATACTTGCCGAACCTCGTCGGCCAGTTCCTGCCTGACGACAAGAAGTATTAAAGGGTTGCTTGCAGCTAATAATGAATCTACGTTCTTGCGCCAGCCCTGACCATTCAGTTCCAAAGGCCCGAATTCATCAACAATAACAAGGTCGACGGATTTTGTTGCTGCTTTGCTAAGGGCTGCATTGCCGAGTTTTAGCCCTTCGGCCGAGAAAGTAAACTGCCCTGCTTTGCGCCTTGCCAGAGGAACTCGTTTTTCATTTCGCAAATCAACAGCATCAAATCCGAGCAATTGGCCGTCAATGTATGTTGAAGGAGCCAATAGTCCGGCGACAACGAATCCTTCATAACTTGCGATTTTGACGAGGTTGGCCAGGCTGGTCGTTTTGCCGCAGTGTTTTTGACCGGTCCACAATATAAGTTTATTACAAGTCGATACCATCGGCTCTTAAACAATAAATGTAACTATGCTGAAAATCCACAATCCGATGGTAACGATCAATACGCTGCTCGGAACAAATTTCAGCTTCAGGTTAAAGGGCCTTACAGAGCTTGCTTTGATCTGCATGCCGAGACGAAAACTCGCCGGCACTAAAATCGCGCAGCCTAAAGCAGCCATGCTGCCGCTTATAAGTATATGTTGCAGCACGCCTGTTAACCCCGCCTGCACCCAATGCTCATAACGAAAGACGTAAGTAATCATTAAAGCAAACAATACGTAGTTCAAATAAACGGATGCTGCTGCAGATATGGAACGGCTCTTTATCTTGATTACAAAGAAAAATAAATCGTAGCACATACCCATCAGTAAAATCCCAAGAAGATGACAGAAAAAGAACGGGACATTCAGAAATTTATACAACATCGCACACGCGGCTATAAGCGTTGCCGTGCCGATTCGCGGGAAATATACATGGGCTACAGCCATTATGACAAAGCCAATAATGGTCAAAGGAACCGATGCATAAGGTACATTTGCACTGTACAAAGCGTCACCCAGAACGGCTTCCGAGATGCCCCACAGTCCGCTGAAAAACAATATTCCCAGAATGTATTCTTTCTTCATTTTGCCATTCCTTAAAACGAATCGTTTGTTCAATCCTGCTTACCTTCGAGCCAGTGCTCGGTGAAAATCCCGAAATCCAAGAAATCAACGTCACAGTCGCCGTCCAGATCGGCAATCTGCTCGATAACAAAATCCTCACTACTTGTTGTGAGCAGTTGATAGTAATCGTAAAAAATACCATCCTGCTCTGAAGTATATTGCTCTATAATTCCCGTTACGCCACAGAAATTTTGCCCGATCTCGACAGAAGGATGATATATCGGGCCTTTTTCTTTGCCGGCGTTCATATAATCAGATGCCCAACAAATAAGATTCGGATCGGTATTACTTTGAAGGACATAATTATCGAAAGCTTTTCCATAACCGGTGTCGGTAATTTTTACATTTACTACTTTTATTAGCATGCTTTCATATTTTTCGGCATTATGCCCTGAGACGGCCCATACGTCAAGCCCCTCGACAGGGGCAGCAATTTCATCAACAGTGACAACTCGCGGCCTTGGCAAAGGATTGTCAGTGCTGACTATCGTAAAGCCGGCGTTATTGTCTTCTATGTACTGCAAAAACGTTGTACCTTTATTGTCTTCAACCTCCATGTTGGTCAGAGAAATCCAGTCCCCAACATTTACATCTGCAAAGACTCCGGTACTAAACAAATCTTTAACCTGGATTGCCCCCCAGCCATCAGGATAGTTCGGATCCTGGATAATAAGTCTCGGTCTTCCGGTAGGAGGTTTATGAGTCACGATTCCACCGGGGCAATCCACAATATTGCCGTGCTGGGGACTGGTGCCGTTATCATCTGTGGTGTACTGGATTTCATAGATTGACAGTTCAGCCGCCTTTGTGGAGCCGACCAGCACTAATAAGGTTACTACAGCATACATTAACAACGTTCTTTTCATCATTCTTCCTTTCATAACTCTTACGGATACCAATCGAAGTCACCAGGCGGCGGCACTTCCAGATCATCAGGCCATTGGGATTTCCAGATCGAGGGGACCCATTGGACATGAGAGTCACAATAGAGAATTGAACCTCCCAATACTCCCCCCGGCCTGGTGTGACGGGCGCTAAATGCTTTGGGATAGCTGCCGCAGTATTTTCCTGCCGTTGCGTTATATTGCCTGCCGCCGTAGCCCTTCGCCGGATCGAGTAATTGATCGAACAGTAGAATCAGACGAGCCGGATTTCTTATCGTGGATTTTTTCAGGAAGCTGGGCATGTGCCAGTTCGTGCCTTCGCTTCCATGAGGTGCCCAGCAATTCTCGTCAAGTTCAAGGCAGGAATTCATAGCATAGGAAAAGTACCCGCTTCTCCTGGGTCTGTATTTATAATTCTCGTCCTGTGCCAATTCGGCGCTGGGGCATTGAAATATCGTTTTTTTGCCGGGCTTTTGCCAGTAATCGAAATCTCGCCAGGGCCTTTCTCCCATCAGCGGCGGAAGCACATCGATCCAGCCGAAATTATAATCTGCCAACTCAGCATCTGTTTGCGGATTGCTCGGCGTACGGTCCCGGCCGTCAATGTGAGGGTAATAGCCATCGTTTTCCACAGTGTAAGTTTCAAAGGCCAGTCCCCACTGTCGCAGTTTGCTCTGACAGACAGTTTGTTTGGCAATCGACCTGGTTCGGCCCAGTGCCGGCAAAATCAGACCTATTAATAGAGCTATTATGGATATAACGACCAGCAACTCAATAAGGCTAAAAGCAGACCGGTATGTGTGCCCCACTGCTGTTCTCATTTTAGCAGTCCCTCAATGCGTTTTTCATAAGCCTTTTCAACTGCCTTTTCGATATCTGCGCGAAACTTCGCATACGCTTTGACCCACTTTTTGCCTTCACTGGTCAGAACGGTTCTGCCGCCCCTGTTACCTCCACGCTGTTTTTCCACTAAAGCAACATTTAAAGCATCCTGTGCCTTGTTAAGGTCGCCCCATGCTTTTCGATAGCTTATCCGCAGCGATTCACTGGCTGCACTCAATGAGCCTGTCCGGTCGATGGCTTCGAGCAGCCGCCATTTACCATCGCCAAAGACACCTTCGACGTCTTTGCTGCTCAGCCAGAGCTTACACCTTGCATTTAATCTTTTCATGCTCGCGGTCCTCTGATTATTACGCAAAGCAGCCGAGTTGACATTTACAGATTCTTATATCGTGCTGATTGCAGATATTTCCAATCTCGATGATTTTTGCCTCGTGTTTTTTCGCCAGTTCAAAAGCCTCGGCACAGGTCAGTTGTTTTCGGCTGTCTTGATCTTGTTTTTCATTAACAAATTTGATTACAGCATCAACTAATTGTTCATTACTATCCATTTGCAATATCCATGATATTCTAATTGGTTATGCATTGCTCGACATAACGGCTAATGGCCAATATAAACATTAATTACATCTTACGTCAATAAAAATATCCTCACGAAGTTTTGATTATCTGCCGGACGTTAGGTATTAGATAAAATCCATATTTACGCTGCGGACACGCCCCTCGATGCTGCTGGAGATTTTACAATCTCCCTTATAAAAAACAGCCAGCATCGCTTTATTTTCAATTAATACTTCGGCACTGAAACCTTCGATACCGTTTTGTTTGGCAAGTTTTATGAGCAACTTAAACATGAAGGTTCCGATGCCGCGGTTTTGCCACTCATCCTGGACGACAAAGGCCACTTCCGCACGGTTTGTTCTTGGATCGCTAAAGTACCTGCCGATAGCAATAATCTTCTCACCATCGGTTTCGGGGATAGTGCCCACGATGGCCATTTCGCTTCGATAGTCTATGTACACGAAGTTTTGAATCTGTTTCTGCGGCACTTTCGTAATTTGCGACATGAACCGGTAGTACTTGGTCTGTTCGGAGAGAGACTGGAAAAGCCCACGAACGCGGTTCTCATCGGTTGGGTGCATCGGTCGGATATTAATCAGGGTTCCGTCGTCGAGCACAAATCTTGCTTTCAATTCCGGCTGAAGTATATGAATTCTGCCTTCCACGTCGGTCAGACTTGAGTTGACGAGATTCATGCTAATTGCTTCTTTGAGAAGATTTTCACGGAAATTCGGATGCGCTATGCTTATCAGCGCCATGGCACGTTCCTGAAGACTCTTGCCGTTTAAGTAGGCCACTCCGTACTCGGTCACTACATAATGCACCTCACGACTTGTTGCAACAACCTCCGCCCCCCTGCTTAAGCATGACACAATCTTAGAAGCTGAATCATTGCTGACCGTAGATTCAAGCGCGATTATTAATCTGCCGTTTTTTGTCTTCGCCGTACCGTGTACGAAATCCGCACGTAGGTCGATTCCCGAAACACCGTGCTGTGGTGTTCGTGCACAGACCTGGCCCGTCAGGTCTACTTCTTCGGCGGTGACTACGGCAATCATGTTTTGTTGCTGACCAATCACACCGGGGTCACTGACGCTCTCGGACGGACGGAAAGAGAATGTCGGATTCCTGTCCACGTAATCGTAAAGCCGCTGTGTGCCAAGGCACATACTGCCGACGACTTTGCCTCGATCGACGCTCTTATGCAGTCCGGTTACCACTCCTGATTCGAGAAGTTCGATAATGCCGTCGCCGATAACCTCGGCATGAATTCCGAGGTCATGCTTGTTTTTCAAAAACTCAGAGAGTGACACAGAGACCCCGCAGATTCCAAGCTCGACCGTCGAGCCGTCTGATATTAATGCTGAAATATATTCGGCGATTGTGTGCGATATTTTCGTTTCTTTGGGCAAAATGACAAAGGGCATCGGGGCCTCGCCGGCTACAAGCAGGTCGATATTATATATGTGCAGCAAACTGTCGCCCATTGTCCACGGCATCTGAGGATTGACCTGGGCGATGACAAGTCCGGCGGCTTCAACCGCGCTCTTTGTCACATCGACAGAGACACCCAGCGAACACATTCCCTGTTCGTTCGGCGGCGTCACCTGTATCAGTGCAACATCAATCGGCAGCCGTCCCGACTTGAACATTCTCGGTATATCGGACAAAAACACCGGCGTATGTTCGCCGTGCCGGGTTTGAAGTTTGTCATCCGCCCACTCGGCAGAAAAAAAACGGTTAAGCCGAAAATGCTCGGAAAGATCAGCATGGCGAAAGATCGGTTCTGAGAGTGTCAGCAACTGGATGATCTCCATGTCCTCAAGCTTCTCGGCCCTGGCTAACAATGCATCCACCAGTATTTTCGGCTGGCCGCAACCTGAACCGATAAAAACCCGATGCTCCGGCCTTATCCTGGAAATGGCTTCGTCTGCCGAGACGACCATTTCCTTATATTGAGCCAGCCAGTAGCTATGGGATGTATTGTAATTATCTTCCTTCAAGCCCACTTATTCACCATCGGTTTGCGAAAGGGAAATCCGTGCATCGACAACAACCGCTCCTGTGCCGGCTCTGCCTACAATGTACGGATCGATGTTAAGCTCCTTTATATGTGGGAAGTCCGTTGAAAGCTGACTTATTCGCTGCAGGCCGTAGACAATCGCCTGAACGTCGACATCAGCCTGGCCTCTGGCGTCCTTGAGAAGCGCATACGAACGGCTTTCCATAAGCATTTGCATTGCTTCATCGCCTGAAACAGGGGCAAGATAGCACGAAGTTGTGTCCAGACGGTCGATAAATGTGCCGCCCAGCCCGAACATCAGTATCGGGCCGAAGCGGGGATCGGACACCATGCCCATGACGGTATGTAATCCTTCGGTGGCCATCTTTTCAACGTAAATGCCGCTGAGCCTTGCTTCGGGCGCACGCCGGCTTACGCGCAGCGAAAGTAAATCGAACGTGTCCCGTACTTCTTCGGAGCTTGATATGCCTAATTTGATGCCGCCAACGTCCGATTTGTGCAGGACGTCAAGTGACACAATCTTCATTGCGACAGGAAAGCCTATGCGTTTTGCAATATCCACTGCTTCTTCGGGAGAGCCTGCCAATTGACCATCCGGCACCGCAAAATCGTACGCCCGGAGAATCTCTTTTGTTTCAACTTCCCCCACTTGCGTGAGATTTGATTTGAGCTGGCGCGTAACAATTCGTTCAACGAGGCGAAGGTTTACGGGGAACCGGGTAACGACCCGCTCCGGCATGCTATGCCATTGTTGATATTTCCGCATGGCGGACAATGCAGCAACCGCCCGTCCCGGCGAGGGATAAATAGGCAGGTTTTTATTAACCATCTTAATATGTTCCACCCTCGCCTCGTCACTGCCCATCAGCACCATCAAAATCGGCTTATCTCCGCCGGCCTTCTGTGCGATCGAGCGAGCGGTTTCGGCAGGTTGTGTCATCGAATGCGGCGTGAATATAACAATTACCGCATCGACCTCTTCGTCGTTTTGAGCGGCCTCGACAGCCATCGAATATCGTTTCGGGTCCGCATCCCCCAAAACGTCAATGGGATTGTATGCAATTGCCGCCGGGGGCAGTTGCTGCTTGAGCAATTCAACATGGTCTTCCTCGATTTGCGCAAGCTTCATGCCGAATTGTTCAACTGCATCAGCAGCCAGGACCGCCGGCCCGCCGGCATTGGTTATAACCGCCACCCTGTCACCTTTTGGGCACGGCTGCGTTGAAAAAGCTGCCGTGCAATCGAAAAGAGCATCAAGGCTGTCGACGCGAATCACACCTGCATGCCTGAACGCCGCGGCGTATGCGGTGTCGGCCCCGGCCAGCGTGCCGGTATGGGCAGAAGCAGCACCGATTCCGGCCTTCGTAGTCCCCGCCCGCAGAAGAATAAAGGGCTTGGATGAAGTCACCGCGCGGGCCGCTTTCAAAAATTCCTGACCTGATTTGATGCTCTCTAAATATCCCACAACCACCGTAGTTTCATCATCTTTAGCGAATGACTCAAGAAAGTCCACCTCATTCAAATCGGCTTTATTGCCGAGGCTGACAACCTTTGCAAGGCCGAGTCCGTGGGCCGAAGCCCAGTCCAGCATAGCACTGCAGAGCGAGCCGGACTGTGAAATAACCGATATTCCCCCCGGTTTTGGCAAATGTTTCGAGAATGAAGCGTTCAGGCGGATGCTCGTATTGATTACGCCGAAGCAGTTCGGGCCGAGCAGCGGAATTTTAGCGTCGTCACAAAGCTTTGCAATCTCTCTTTGTATCTCTGCTCCTTCTTCTCCGCACTCCGCGAATCCGGATGAAGTTACCGCTATCGCCTTGACGCCGGCCTTGATGGAGCTTTGGGTGGCCTCTACGACCAAAGGAGCCTGCACGGCAATGATACTCAGATCGACCTTGCCGGGACACTTGCGGACATCTTTATAGCATTTCAGGCCCAGAATTTCATCTGCGAAAGGATTGACCGGCAGGATTTTACCTTCAAAGCCGGCGTTAAGCATATTGCCGACTATTTCGTGCCCCACCTTACCCGGCGTGCGTGATGCCCCAATTACAGCAACGGATTCAGGATAGAAAAGTGGTTTCAGCATATTCAGCCTTTATCAATGTACTTGTTCGTGTCATTTCGAGCGCAGCGAAGCGGAGTCGAGAAATCTGTTTAAATAGATTCCTCCACTACAGGCCACTTTGTGGCCCTCCGGTCGGAATGACAAAGGCGAAAATCATAATCACAATACTTCATAAGTTAGTCTATAATCTCTATGATATATCAACATCCGGAATTATACCAGTGTATTCCTGAGAAATATAACCGCAGATGCCGTCCTGAGCGGAGTCGAAGGATCAACGCAGATTAATGCCAATTAATTGAAAAATCGTAAATCGTAAATCATAAGTGACTGAGTCCCCCGATCCCCCCTGATATTGTTCTACTTCTTATACTCCGCCGCGTGATGCTCACACAACCAGAGATAATGCCCCTCCGGCGTCAGTATCTTCTTCGATATGCTCCACTCCTGAGCCGGATCTTCTTTATCCAAGAAGCCTTCGGATCATCCGTATTCCACTTCGTCTATCCCTGTTCTGCTGATTCAGACGATATCGTTCAATAATTAGCTCGGCAACTTCGTGCGCTGATCGATGTTCCGCACTCACATAGCCATCGATTGAGAACAATCCCGGAATACGGGTATCATCAAAGCGCACAGCCATTATGTCTGACACATTTCGTTTCTTGAGTAAGTCTCTTATAGCACGCCACTCCAATCCGCACCATTCTTTCTTTTCGTACTCCGCACATAAGAAAACGACGATCAATTCCGAGTCGTCGTGATATATTGTCTGAAGATATGTATCTAGATTAAAACGGGCTAATTCAGCCTCAAAATGCTTGTCGTAAAAGACTCCATCCTCACCAAATTCCTCACACAGATAATTAGCTACTTTATCAACAAATTCCCATTGCTCACCAGGAAAGGATAGTGCTACCCGAAACCGTTTCATCCCATGATCTAATGCTTCGCGGGACACCACGTCATCGGTAAGCTTTCGGACACTGACCATCTTGTAAGGCTTTTTCTGACACTGAATCTTTTTCTGTCCGTCTGCAGCGAACTCTCGCAGTGTATCATAAGAATAGAAATGTGGTTGTTGATTTCCCTTGCACCCTTCACAGTTACATGGTATCCATTTACTCCGCTTCAAATGCATGTAACTACTGTTAATCTTGTCTAGCTCATACGAAACTATAGTTATCATCTCCTTCTTGTGCCTGCCAGCTACCCGGATTCTAATCTCCCGTCTACTGTAACTCTCTATGATTTCAGCGCGTGTATTATCTTTCTCAAGGATTACTCCCTCACGCCACACTAGTTCATGTTCCGCTATAAAAGAATGCATTGCCACGATAAATTGTGAAATAATCCCTTTCGGCATGAATTCATACGTATAACGCATAATCAAGTTGTCCCTCACATCCCACCTATAATCCGGTTGGTTTTTCTTCAGCAATTGTGGTGCTATATACTCCTTGCCACCTTTAATGCTGAAACATAGCTTGAAGTTGATCATCAGTTGTAAGAGTTCCATATGCATGTTAAGGTACTTACTTTCATTCCAGATCCGTGTTAGATCTGCATACTTAAACCTCCCTTTATTCTTTATCACTACTACATCATCCAACACCTTATAGACAGCGTACGTTCCCCATTCAGGTTTGAGTATAACAGTTTTTCTCAGGAGCGGATCGTCTTGAAAGTGCAGACATACTCCTAGATCATGTAGATATCCACTCAGCTGCAACTTGTCCTTCTCTGATTTAAATCCGTTCTTTTCGCAAATATCGAAATACTCCTCTAAACTAATATAGTTATGCTCCTCTTTCTCCAGAGCCTCACGCACCTTCACCCATGTCCTCGGCAATCCGGTTCCAACATGTGGTAATCCACTAATGTAGAACTGTATTGCTTTACATATCTCGGGCAGCCCTCGCTTGGTCGCAAGATTTGTAGCAAGGATCTCCTTGATATTCACGAATTGCCCCCTTAGTGCACTTTCATTTATCTCTCGATGCCGATCCTGCTTTTCATTCTTGATTATCAGTACGGGGCTGTTATCGCTTAACAACTCAATAACATTAAGCCAGTAATCGAAATCTGTATCCTCCTTACGTTCATCAGCAACCAGAGCATAAAGCGACCTCTTTGTTAAAAAGAACTGATGCTTTGAGTGATATATCTGCTGTCCCCCAAAGTCCCATATGTTCACGCGAAAATCCTTATTTTCATCCATCACAAAGTGCCACTCAATAACATCAATGCCCAGAGTCGAACCCTGATCTTCACGGAGCTTATAATCTGCGTTTTTGATTTTCCTTGTCAGCGACGTTTTCCCTGCTCCTGCCTCCCCAACAATCAGCAATTTGGCTTCATATACATAATCCCTACCTTCTTCTAGCAATTGGAATAAGTAGTTTTTGATTTCGTCAACACCCCTAACTACAACTTCCAGTGGCGGCGACGTCAGATCTTTGTTACCGTTAAGTCCTAGTTCATCAAGTTTCGTTAATCGGCCCAATTCAACAGGTACACTTTTCAATTGATTGTTGTTTAAGTAGAGCAACTTCATATTAGTTAAATTTCCTAATTCAGCCGGTATGCTTGTTAGTTGATTGTTGTCTAAATCAAGCCTAATCAATTTTGTCAATTTTCCTATTTCGTTCGGGATATTTCTTAGTTGATTGTTGTCAAAAGAGAGTTCCTTTAGTTTAGTCAACTTCCCTAATTCTCTTGGAATGCTTTTCAGCTTATTACTGAACAAAAAGAGCCTAGTCAGTTTTGTCAACTTTCCTAATTCAGTAGGGATGCTTATCATTTGATTATCATTCAAATAGAGCGTCGTCAGGTTCATCAACTTTCCTAATTCGGCTGGTATTTCTTTCAGTTGATTGCCGAACAACCAGAGTTGCGTAAGTTTTGTCAATTTTCCTAATTCGGCCGGGATGTTTGTCAGTTGATTGTTGAACAAAGCGAGTTCCGTCAGGTTTGTCAACATCCCTAATTCTGCCGGTACACTTGTCAATTGATTGTTGGATAAATAGAGCTGCGTCAGGTTTGTCAGCTTTCCGATCTCTGCGGGGAGTGATGTTAATCCCTTGTTGGACAGGTCGAGAGACGTTAATCTTTCTTTGGCAGCTTTTTTGATTATTTTAAGGAATTCGTTTTTTTTCATCTAGCAGCCTCGCATTTATGCTTTGAAAATACAAACGCCTCGCACGAATCTATTATTTCATTCTACTACTGAAATCAGGCATTGAAAAGGAAAAAAAGGCAGTCCTATGGACTCCTTACGGAGAATACAGGACACAGAATACAGGATACAGAATTCGAAAATTTACTTAAAAACCGCGTTTATCAGCGTTTATCTGCGTCCATCAGCGGTTTCAAAGCGATTGTTGTCCCTGCTTCCGCAGGGATGACAATATTATTTATCTGCGTACCCGGCGTTCTCAGCGGTAAATAACGCCGTGTAATGGAGACCTTGCCATTGATTATTTTCTATTGTCTATTGATTATTGTTCTTTTTCCGCGTTTATCGGCGTTCATCCAACGATAGATCCTTCGGCTGCGCTCAGGACGCCTGTGCGCGCAGGTTCGAAATGCGCGTACCGCGTGCTCGGCGATAAAGAACGCCGTGTAATGGAGATTTATTTAAAATATGCCCGCTTTTTTGGGTTGCCGGTCGTAGAATACTTAACGAAGTTAAGAATGGAGAATTTAGAATTATGAATTGAGAATTAAAGAACGGGCATAGTGAATATCCAATATCGAATGTCGAACATCCAATGACGAGGTAAAAATATACATCAGTGGTTAATAGCTATTTGAAAAAACAAAGCCAATCTTAACTAAATGATTAATGATTAGTGATAATTGATAAATGATTGAATTTAACAGACCTAAGTTGAAAAAACAAAGCCAATTTGGCGGAAGGCAAAATCGGCGTAAGCTCTTATATGAAAGGAGATTATGGCAAAATAACGCCCTTCTGGGCATGAAAAAAACAAAGCCAAACAAAGCCAAATTTGTTTAGCCCCCAGACCTGTGCTGGGGGTTTGAGAAAACAAAGCCAATCAGGACTTTTTGGGCGGTTTCTTCTTCTTTGCTCCTGCAGCGAGGCCTGACATCAGCTTTTCGGCAGTTTCTCGCTTTTCGGCTGAGCCGTCCATTTCCACATAGGCATCGACCAAATCTAAGAGCTTGGCGTCGGCGGGGCTTTCGCCGTAATGGCGGGTAACATCAGCATAAGCGGCATCGAGGCCGTATTCCATCGCCCTGGCTACGTATGCCCTGCAGACTCCCACCGACCGGGCAGGGACGCCGAACATGGCCATGTTTGTGTTGAGCAGACAGTGACATTTTTTCGTCGCTGAATCGTGCTTGATGCTCTTTATGATTCTGAACGCTTTATACGTTTGGCTGGCAACGCCCGGTGACTCCGGCAGGTCCTTTGTCAGCATTGCGGCGCCGGCGTCGAAAAATATCTGCTCGGGCTTAAAGCGGTATTCATTTACTGCTTTGTTGACAATCTGTTTGGCCTTATCGATTGCTTTGTCGATTTCAGTAGCATCGTTATCGCCAAGAGTGCAAATCATGCTGAAGTCGTGCTGCTTTTTAAATGTCAATATTGTGTGATTCGTGGAGATATCGATTGGCCCGATCAGGGGTGGTGACACGTGGCCGTCGCCAAGATACCATTCCTGGAGGCCGGCAATCAGGGCTTCTTCGTTCGTGCTTTCAATGCAGACCGGCACACCTTTGCCAAGCTTGCGAACGAGTTTTACATACGGCCGGATCAGCTCGGGTGCTGCATCCGGGTCGTCCTTGGCCAGAGCGTCGATATTGACTGCTATGTATGAGGCGCCTTCGGCGGCCTGCGTGAGAATCAGGGCCTTGAGGAAATTTGATGCTCCGTTCGGGTTTTTCGCTTTGCCGATAGAATCATTGAATTGCTTCATAGCGGTACGTATCGCCGGATTGTAGGAGTTTAGCATGTCACCGATAGAAATCAAGGGGGCGGCCTTCGTATGGTCCGTACCGAAAAGGTAATTCAATATCGATGCCGTATTTTCCAGCTCGTGCATTCGCGGCTTGTTGATGATGCTTCTTAGTTTTTCTCTGCCATCGGGCTTCGACGCTGCTGCATTGTAGATATACTCGCCGATACAGATTCGTTCGAGATTGTTTCCGCACAAACCATCAGCGGTAGAGTCTCCGCAGGGAGCATTATCCATACCTTTTTCGCATCCCCCGATCGAGCAGTATCCGAAGTTCTCCGGCAGGTAGCAATCGCCGCAATCCTGGCAATCGAAGGCGATATACTTAAACCATCGCTCCATTGCATAGAAGGACTTATAGCAAAAACCTTTTCCCTTTCTTGTGCCGAAGATGCCCATGGTGCCGCGAAAGAGCTTGAATCCTGTGTAGTCGGCATCGAGAATCGCCCTGTGCATGAAATCGAAAAAACTCTGCCGGACTTTCTTTTTCTTTCTTGTCGCAACAGCATTTTGGCCGGAGCTTTCGTAAAGATAAAAGTTCTCGCCGCCGGGCCAGCATAAATTGTCCTTATGCTTTTCCCAGTCGGAACCAATCTGATTTGCAAGCTCGATTATTTTCGTAAAAACAGCGAAGTCATGCACGCCGCCGACATCCACACCCGCTGCTCCGAGTTCCCTGTACATTGCTACCTGCTGAGCAGCACGCTCAATATGCTGCTCAAGCGTTTCGCTTTGCAGCCTGGCCAGGAATTCATCGCTTACAAAACAGCCCGGCAGTTTGATGTCGTGCATCAGGCGAGGGGCGGGTGTTGTTGTGCTGAGCAGGTAAACATTGCCGATTACGGGAGTATCTATCGAGTTTTCCTCCATATAACGCATCAGCTCCCGGGATTTTTTCCAATCCCACCCGACCTGTGTAATCAAAAACTTTGCTCCGGAGGCAATCTTCTTCTCCATTTTATAATACTGCTGCATCTGCGAGGCTTCGGTGTACTTGAACGGTGAAACCGCAGCGCCTGAAAAGAATTGGTGAATTTTATCCCACTGATCAGGTTTTGCTTTCAGGTATGACTCGCAGTTCATGCGTTCAATCAACTGCAGCAGACCGATTGCCTCTACCTCGAAAGAACCTTTGGCGCTGACCGGCTTGTCTCCGGTAAGCACGAGAACAGATTCTACATTCCGTGCCCTGTAATTAGCCAGAGAGCTTGTGAGCCCATCAGCATTGTGGTCTTTACAACTAATGTGAGGAATGTAATCCAAATCGCCGAGCAGGTTCTTCTCATTTATTCGTGACAGGATGTCCGACGGCTCAAGGTTGGCCACTCCGCCTGGGTTTTGGGGCACAGTAATCCCTACGAAGTCGAAATCCTTCGGCACAGCATCAGATTCGGCTTCTTTAGCGCCGGAAAGGAACTTCTCTATCGGGCTAAAATTATATTTAGGGCCGGCTGCAAGCTCCGCGACCACGACAAAATTGGAATCCTTGGCTAAACTGATTGAAAGTTTCTTTTTTGACATAAGACAGATCTCCCTTTTTCAAAACAGAACCAGACGATGTGGATGTGGTTGTTGTACCCTGAATTTCATAATCTGTTAATATATATGAGCACATTAAAGGTGTCAATATTACCGAATGTGGATTAAATAGCTACCGATTTTTACAATATTAATGCTGAAAATCTCTCGACATTTCTACTTGCTCTCGAATAATTAGCGACTTTTTTAAAAATACGTATTTGCCACAATAAACGGCTTTAATGTACTAAAAAAGCCCTTTTTTGGGCACAATTTCTCAATCTCTCCAAAATCAGACAAAGACCTAAAAAAATTAGGGGATTTATCTTGACAAGAATATAGATGACATAGTATATATAGGTAAATAAGATAAGAAGATTTCTGGTTGTTTTATCTTATAGTCGTATTATTTATCCACGGTTACTGGGCAACATGTGATGTGTTATCACATATAAGAAGTAAAATGGGATAAGGTAATACGGCAGAAAACGGAGGAGTGGTATATAGGCAATCGGTAGCTCTGCTTAATAAGCTTAGTAGAGTGATTGATTTGCTATAGCATCTCTATCTGCCACAAAGTTTGTGGTTGGTCAAATATCGCCTTAATGGCGACCTTATCCAAATCTACAATATCGGGGGTCAATGGCCAAGACCCAGAGTTGGAGGTAGATATTTTAAGTTCAGAATTGGGTAATTAGGATGTACTGAACTATTGAAATTTTGGGAAAGGAGATAAAAAAGAATGAAAAAAATATTAGTGATTTTAGCATTTTTGTTCACCACCCTAATAGTTGGTGGCACAGCAAGTGCCGGACCTTCTGCTTTACTGATCGCACCCCACAGGGCTGCTGATGCTGGCTTCGATGAATTCTGGAATGACACAGTCCTGATGTATGACATGCTCATAGGTACAGGAATGTATACTGCTGATAGCATCTATGTCGCCTATGGCGATGGTGTTGACGGAACATCGTCGAATCCGCGGTACCAGGCCAGCATCACGGACTTTGCAGCGACAAATGCCGGGATCGACGACGCCTTTACAGCATTAGGTACCTCGCTTGGTTCTCTTGACCACTTGTTCGTGTGGACCTTCGACCATGGCGCTTATTGGATCAACGGCGAGACACCTGGGGCGCAAACGGGCGACTCTTACCTGGCAACTCAAGATGGTATGTACCTTGATGACGATTTTGCCGCTCAAATGGCAGCTTTGTGTTACGGCTCTTCTACAGTATTCATGCAGCAGTGTTTTAGTGGTGGTTTCATCAATGAACTTGATGATATTCCAAGCACGCTGATCATGACAGCAGCCCGGGGTGACGAGAGTGCCTACAGAGATCCTTGGACGGATCCGATATGGGGAGACCACCATGGTGAGTTTGATCTTGGCCTCTACGAGGCCGTGACGGGTCTGTTACCTGATGGAAGTGTTGTTGGCACCGCAGATATCAACGGTGATGGATATGTTTCTATAGACGAAATTTTTGCGAATGTCAACTTGTGGGTCGACTCGAGTTTCCCCCAACTCAGTGACGCGTACAACATGGCAGCGGGGTATACAATTTACGGAGAGATACAAGCGATACCTGCACCTGGTGCGATTTTGTTAGGCAGTATCGGTGTTGGTTGTGTCAGTTGGCTTCGTAGGCGCAAAAAAATATAAGACAATTATTAACATCTAACCTTAATAAGGGCTGTGTGTTTGATACTTATAGCCCTTTAGGGCCCCTGCTTTTGGACGTTTTCCCTCCGAAAAGCAGGGGCTTTTTTCTAATAATGCGCAGTTACCGCACTTGACAAACCTCAAAAAATATGCATAAAGTATGCTGCATATAGAAAGAGTAAAGAGAAAATCTCATGGGCATTGACGATAGTACAAAACTCACGCGACGTCGGTTTCTGACAAGGGGATTGATGGCAACCAGTACCGTGGTGCTGCCGTATTATGTTCCGGCCTCGGCACTGGGACGTGGCGGAACTGTTTCGCCCGGTGAGCGAATTGTGATGGGTGGAATTGGAATCGGCGGCCGTGGTTCTTATGATTTGGGTTGGATGTTGAACGAGCCGGATGTGCAGTGGGTTGCCGTCTGTGATGTCCAAAAAAGCCGGCGTCAGGCGGCCAAGAATATGATTGACAGTAAATATGACAATAAAGATTGTGCCGTATATGGCGATATACGACAATTCCTGGCCGAGCGGATTGATGTGGATGCCGTGTTGATTGCTACCGGCGACCGCTGGCATGCACTGGCTTCGATCATGGCCATGCGGGCTGGAAAGGATGTCTATTGTGAGAAGCCGGCCTGTCTCACGATGGCGCAGGGCAAGATGGTTGTGGAGACTGCGCGCCGGTATGGCCGGATCTATCAAACCGGTGCCCAGCGGCTCAGCGAGGGCAATCACGTGTTTGCCATAGAAATGGCCCGAACCGGCCGGTTGGGCCAGATTCATACTGTTTACGCTGACATTCGTTGGCGCGATGGTCAGCGTCACGACTGGCTGCCGGCCGAACCGGTACCCCCCAGGGATGAACTGGACTGGGATATCTGGCTCGGTCCATGTCCGTGGCGCCCTTATAACAAAGTTTATGTGAATGGAGGCTGGTATCACTTCTATGATTTTGCTACCGATGTCGCGATGTGGGGCGCGCACTCGGTTGCCCAGGCCCTGGCCGGACTTGATATGGAGGGCGTTTCCTTCATAGAGTTCGAGTATGATGGTCCGGACAAGACTATGGTGACACACTTATCCAACGGCGTCAAATTGGTTCTGTTTCGAGTCAGCGGCTCGGTGTGGGAACCGTGCAAGTATTGGCATGGTGCATGTGGTGAGCGTTTCGATGGTCCCGAAGGATGGGTCGCTGCCGCAGATGGTTATTCGGGCCCCGATGTCTCGTCGCCGGCGCTGCTGCGAGAATACAAAAAAGTGCTCGCAGATTACAAAGGTCGGACACAACGGAAGTTGGACCACGTGCGGGATTTCTTTGACTGTATCCGCTCACGTCAACCCACGGTGGCGAATCCCGAAGTAATGTATCGGTCCATGAACATTTGCCTGGCTGCTGACATCTGCGAGCGATTGAGGCGGAACCTGAAGTTCGATCTGGGCAAGGCAGAGTTTGTCGGCGATCCCGAAGCCAACCGGATGTTATCTCGTGCGATGCGTGCTCCCTATACTGTCTAATTTGACCTGAAAAAATCAAATTTTCTTTGGGTACGGATTGTTTCATTCGATTTGTTCTTGGTGTATCCGGGTTGATTTCTCAGAATACAAGCCTTGTTGTCTTTTTCTTACCTTCCCATTCTGGCAGAAGGCCGTTTTTGTGAAAAATATGTAGTCACCACACTTGACAAACTGGGCTGATTTGTTCATAATACAATGATCTTTTCTTTATGCGTGAAATAAGCTTTTTGGAGGAGAAACTCCATGTGGCTTGCAATCAGCGGTTTTGGATCATAATAAAACTTGCCGGTAAAGGTGCGCATAAGATGCGCTTGAAAATATTAACAACTTTCTGCTCCAGCAGGGAAAATTTTGAAAGGCTGTTAAGATGAAAAAGACAATTTTAATCGTATTGGTTTTGGTATTGGTACTGACGCTTGTTGGCAGCATTGCCAGAGGTGGAATTGTCTTCCGCGACGACTTTGAAGACGGCAGTGCTACAGACGACGCTCCAGTGACCTGGACGCCGGCGCCGACTGCGACCGGCAGATTTGAGGTGATAGACGGCGACTACGTGCTAACGCGTCCCAGCAATATCGAGGAGATGTACTGTTATGTCGACAAGTACATGACTCTGGCCGATACGTCCATCCGTACTCAGGCGAGGTTGATTCCAGGTGCCTGGTGGTTTGGGATTTTTGCCCGGGGTAATCTCGGAGAGGGGCTCTACATAGCCCTGATGTTTAACAACGGGAAGCTCGAAATATGGCGATTCGGTGCTAGTGCCTATGTTGGCGCGAATTTGGCCTCTGCAAATCTCGGGATCGATCCGAGTGCGCAGGATGTCCTCCTGCGATTCGACGTGATTGGAAACAAACTGAGCGCGTGGGCCTGGCGAGAAGGAGACCCGATGCCTGCCGAGCCGCAGGTCACGGCGGTGCACTCCGAATTTCCAACGGGCGGCGTTGGAATAGGCGCCGACCTTGGCTCGCGGCTCAGCAATAAACAGGCGATCTTTCGATACGTGGAGGTATATGAGCCCAGTCCGCCAACACCTGACTTTAACGGGGATAGTATCGTCGATGCCACAGACATGTGCATGATGATTGATTACTGGGGCACAGATGAGCCATCGTATGATATTGCCCCGATGCCCTGGGGCGACGGCGTTGTTGATGTTCAGGATCTGATTGTTCTCGCTGAACATCTGTTTGAGGAGTTTCTGCCAGATGGATGTGTTGCGTATTGGAAGCTGGATCAGACAGAAGGCAATATCGCACATAATAGCGCAGGTTATAATGACGGCATCTGCTATGGTGAGCCGATCTGGCAGCCTGAAGGTGGTCACTCAGACGGCGCTTTGGAATTCGATGGAATTAATGATTATGTCGAAACAGATTTTGTGTTGGACCCAGCGGAAGGTGCATTCAGTGCCTTTGCCTGGATTCAGGGCGGAGCGCCAGGACAAGCGATTATTTCTCAAACAGATGGAACTGGGACTGGCAATATGTGGCTCGGATTGGATACTCAGGATGGAAACCTGATGACCGGCTTAGTGCCACCTTCTTCCGGTTGGATAGCCAAAAAACCATTAGTATCGGAATCTATCATATCCGATGGGCAATGGCATCATATAGGTTTTGTGTGGGATGGCTCATACAGAATTCTTTATGTTAATGGGATAGAGGTTGCTAAAGATACGTCTGCTCAGAATCCACTGAAACAATCGGATGGCGGCTTACACATAGGTGCCGGCAAGAATCTCAATCAAGGCACTTTCTTCTCCGGCCTGATTGATGATGTTCGTATCTACAAGGTAGCCCTGAACGCCGAAGAAATCGCGGCGTTAGCACAATAAAACACTCTTTTTAAAGGATGGTAAAATGAAAAAAGCAATTTTAATCACAATGGTTTTGGCATTTGGCGTAGCTGGAGTAAGCTATGCGGTCGAGGACACCTGGACGTACAAAGCCGATATGCCTACTGCTCGAGGCTTCACATCTGGCTGTGTCGTAGATGGAAAAATCTACGTCATCGGGGGGTTTCCAACCCATTACTCCGTAACAACTGCTGTAGAAATGTATGATCCGGCTACTGACACATGGACGAGGATGGCTAACATGCCATCAGGGCGATGTGGTCATGCAACCTGCACTCTCGATGGCAAAATCTATGTCTTTGGAGGGACCAGCCCCGATGGGTATTCTTCGGCCAAGAAGAACGTTTATTTATATGATCCGCAAACCGATAGCTGTACTCAGAAAGCGGATATGCCCTATGCGAATGCATTTTGCGGAATTGCTGTGGTAAACGACACTATTTATCTTATCGGTGGGACAACTAACCTTTTTTCCCCCCCGATTTCAACTGCAATGGCCTATGATCCTGTCACTGAATCTTGGACCCGGAAAGCCGATATGCCTACGGCCAGGTCTTCTTTATCAGCCTGTGTCGTGGATGGGAAGATATATACTTTCGGGGGAGCAGACCAGAACCTTCTGTCATATGCTTATAAATCCGTTGAAGTCTATGATCCGGCGACAAACACCTGGACGACGAAAACTGACATGTCAACGGGTCTCTTCGGTCTGGGTACGTGTGCTATGAATGGAAAAATATATGCAGTTGGCGGTGTCACTAATGGATTGAGGGTGGTCAACACAAATAAATTGTATGATCCTGTTACCGATACATGGGCCACAAAATCTCCATTGCAAGTAAAACGACAAACGTTTTTTTTAGGTTCGGTTGGAAATAAAATTTATGCCATAGGGGGATCATATCCGGATTCTCAGGGCGAACCAGTGATTCCTACTTCGGTGGAAGAATTCGATACCGGACTCACCATCCCTTCACCTGACTTTAACGGGGATGGTATTGTCGACTGTGCAGACATGTGCATAATGGTTGATTACTGGGGCACGGATGAGCCATTGTACGATATTGCCCCGCCGCCATTTGGTGACGGTGTCGTTGATGTTAATGATTTAATATTGCTATCTGAGCATTTGTTTGAGGTATATCCGTCGGCAGAAACTGTTGATGTCAACGATGCCGATGACGGCGGACAGGTCGAGCTTGAGCTGGGCAAATTACTCGTTGTTACGCTCGAATCGAATCCCTCGACCGGCTACGGATGGGAGCCGGTAGAAAATAATGAGTCTGTCCTGAAGCAGTTCGGCCAGGTGGAATTTAAGCCATCAGACACGGGGGATTCGCCAATGGTCGGCGCCGGCGGCTGGGAAATCTTCCGCTTCAAGGCCGTAAGTGCAGGGCAGGCTACGCTCGAATTGGTCTATCGCAGACCTTGGGAAGATGTCGAGCCTTTGAAAACCTTTACCATTCAAGTTATAGTAAATTAATCAGATAGAATACCGATCATATAGAAAATCAAAGCACTGACATAATAAAGTTGTTCTTTTGAAGGGTATTAAGATGAAAAAGTCAAGTATGCAAACAATTGTGTTTTTAGCTTCTTTTGTTGTGGTTCTGACGCTTGTTGGAAGCATCGCCAGAGGTGGAATTGTCTTCCGCGACGACTTTGAAGACGGCAGTGCTACAGACGGCGCTCCAGTGACCTGGTCGCCGGTACCGGGTTACAACGGCAGCTTTGATGTGATAGACGGCGACTACGTGCTGACTCATCCCACAAATAGCGAGGAGATGTTCTGCTATGCCAACCAGTACATGACTCTGGCCGATACGTCCGTCCGTACTCAGGCGCGGCTGATTCCAGGTGGCTGGTGGTTTGGGCTTGGTGTACGTGGTAATCTCGGAAAGGGATTCTACATAGCCCTGCTGAAGAACAACAAGAGACTCGAAATATGGCGATTCGCTGCTAGTTCTTGGGCGTTGGCCTCTACAGACGTCGGGATCGATCCGAGGGAGCAGGATGTCCTCCTGCGGTTCGACGCGATTGGAAACAAACTGAGCGCGTGGGCCTGGCGAGAGGGAGACCCGATGCCTGACGAGCCGCAGGTCACGGCGGCGTACTCCGACTTCGCAACGGGCGGCGTTCTATTGACCGCCGACCTTGGCTCGCGGTTCAGCAATAACCAGGCGATTTTTCGATACGTGGAGGTATATGAGCCCACTCCGCCAGAATCCGACTTTAATGGCGACGGTATCGTCGATGCCGCTGATATGTGCATGATGATTGATTACTGGGGCACGAATGAGCCGTTATATGATATTGCTCCACCGCCCTTCGGTGACGGTGTCGTAGATGTTAATGATTTAGTATTGTTAGCTGAGCATTTGTTTGAGGTATATCCATCGGCAGAAACTGTTGATGTCAACGATGCCGATGACGGCGGACAGGTCGAGCTTGAGTTGGGCAAATTACTCGTTGTTACGCTCGAATCAAATCCCTCGACCGGGTACTGCTGGGAACTAATCGAAAATAATGAGTCTATACTGAAGCAGTTCGGCCAGGTGGAATATAACCCATCCGACACTTCTGATCCACCAATGGTTGGCGCCGGCGGCTGGGAAATCTTTCGCTTTAAGGCCGTAAGTGCAGGACAGATGACACTCGAACTCGTTTATCACAGGTCATGGGAAGATGCCGAGCCTTTGAAAACCTTTTCCATTCAGGTAACAGTAAATTAATCAGACAGAATGCCGATCATATAGAAAATCAAAGCACTGACATAATAAAGTTGTTCTTTTGAAAGGGTATTAAGTTGAAAAAGATAAGAATGCAAACAATTGTGTTTTTAGCTTCTTTTGTTATTGTACTGACGCTTGCTGGCAGCGTCGCCACAGGTGGAATTGTCTTCCGCGACGACTTTGAAGACGGCAGTGCTACAGACGGCGCTCCAGTGACCTGGACGCCGTGGCCGAGTAGGACCGGCAGCTTTGAGGTGATAGACGGCGACTACGTGATGACCCGTCCCAGGAATAACGAGGAGATGTACTGCTATGTCGACAAGTACACACTGGCCGACACGTCCATCCGAACTCAGGCGAGGCTGATCGGTTCAGGTGCCTGGTGGCTTGGGCTGATTGCTCGGTGTAATACCACTCCGACTATGTACGCACTCCTACTGTTCAACAACGGGCGGCTCGAAATATGGCGATTCGGCCCCACTCCCGGTGATTCCTGGGTATTAGCCTATACAGGTGTCGGGATCGATCCGAGGGAGCAGGATGTCCTCATGCGGTTTGACATAATTGGAAACGAACTGAGCGCGTGGGCCTGGCGAGAGGGAGACCCGATGCCTGCCGAACCGCAGGTCACGGCGGTGCACTCCGAATTTGCAGCGGGTGTAGTTGCAATAGCCGCCGACCTTGGCACGCGGCTCAGCAACAACGAAGCGATTTTTCGATACGTGGAGGTATACGAGCCCACTCCGACAACACCTGACTATAACATTGAACCGGTAGCAAATGCAGGCTTACCTCGATACGCAGCACTGGATTCAGTAGTGCTTGATGGTACGGGCTCTTATGATCCGGATAATTCAGGCCCTTTGAGCTACACGTGGCGACAAATCGCCGGGCCATCAGTTATCATTATAGATGCGAACACCGCAACACCTACTATCGCCGGTTCTATGATACCTGGCGAAGGAAGAGTTCCGACGCTTAAGCCAGGCGGTTTTACTCAGACAGATGCGATTCAGGAATGCGAGTTTGAACTCATTGTCAGCGACGGCGAGCTGTCAAGCCTTCCTGATACCGTCAAAGTAATCATCGTACCAGATTTCGGTGAGAGTGTATTGAGGTTGGAGAACGACTCGTTTGAATCCGGCAAGCCCACATTCATTTTTTTTGGAGGGGGAAATTGTGAAATTGGACACGCAGGACAATACATAAACCTTCCGGATTGGATTAATAGAGCGAATATAATAAATTTTCCTTATGGATATGAACCCGATCCCAACGGGAGCACACGTACTTACTATCGATATGGGGATATGATTCTCGTTTATCTGTCGTCGGTTGCCCCAGACTATAAACAACTGATTCAGACATCTGGTTGGAGTACCGGAGGACAGCCAGCCGTAGATGTGGGTATACGTTTGAACCAGATTTACGCAGACGCCCGATATGCAGTGAACCATGTTACTTTCTTGGATGCAATCCCGTATTGTCGAAATAACTATGCTGAAAGTATCGAGATTTTTCTTGGGAGTTCTGTCGATGGTGAACAGTGCTGGATAGATAATTACGTAAGCACGATGGGCAACCAGCCGAACTTTCACCCTAATATATTGAATATGAGAACTGAATCATCCGGTCATCCACTCGCTCCAAGTTGGTATATAACATCTCTTTCAGGTGAAGATATGAATCAATTCAACAATGGAGTCATTGCTGGTGCGTATTGGTCTGTTGTTGGGCCGGGCAAGAACCTTCAGCTTGCATCAACACCGGGCGTCGAAACATATAAGTTCAAATGGTATGGGAGTGAATCAACCGGCTATATGGATTTTTACGATGAGCCCAATCACCCAGGTAGACTGCCTGAACCGGTTACGCTTGTCGGTCCTGAAGATGGAGCTTTTGTGGATGCTAATGGTGTTGTTCTAAGCTGTGAAGTGAGTGAGAATGCTGTCGGCTATCAGCTTCTTTTTGGCTCCGAGCCATATCGAGTGATGGATTATATGATTGTCTCAGATACGCCGGAGCCACCGAGTGAAGTTATAACTACGTTTCCTTTCGAGCAAACTTTCTGGACAGTGCAAGTCTATGACGCGTTTGGTTCAATGATTTATGCCGATCCTGTTTGTATTTATCCGGAGAAAGTCGAGGTTCCGGAACCTAACCTGGTTGCCTACTGGAAGCTGGACGAAGAGCAAGGCGAAATCGCTTACGATTCGGCCAGCGACATAGATGCGACCGTACATAATGGGCAGTGGGCAGAAGGCAAGATCAACGGTGCATTAGACCTCAATGGATTAACCACATATATGGATTGCGGCGATTCGCTGCGGCTGAGCACGCGGCAAATGACGCTGACCATGTGGCTTGAACCTGGGCATATGGGCGGAATGCGATATATTCTTTCTCGCGTCAAGGAGAGAGATGACGATTTCGACTATGCCCTCATGTGGCATCTCGGGGGGCATATGGAGTTCGCTGTGGCACAGGAAGGTTCCGAGCCGGTTTCCGTAATGTCGAATGCGGCCGTGCCCTTTAACGAATGGACACACGTAGCTGTGTGCTTGGACGGTTCCGAGGCGACAATCTACATTAACGGCCAATTGGATGCTTCAGCCGGTTATGTCCAGAGAAGTTCATGTGAAGATTGCCGGCTGTGGATTAGTTCGCTTGGCGGAAACACGCGCTTCTATTTCGGTAAAATGGATGATATTCGTATCTACAGTGTTGCTCTGAGCGCCGAAGAAATTAAGGAATTAGTGAATTAGAACACTTCAATAGCTATCCTTTTGCAAAGGTTTTTTGTAGTTGTACAATGGACAATCTGGTTATTATGCAGTATTCTCATAGCTATATTTTCATAGATCGTGCTTTCAACAAGACACCATATATGAGAGCCTGGAGTAGATTATGCCGGATGAGAATAACGTACCAAAAGAACCGTGCACGAGTGAGCGACACAGACAGCATTTATGCAAATTAACCAACGAGTTTTTTCATCTGCACCATTCCGACGAATATAAAGCAATGGTGGAAAAGCCTCGATTCAAATGCATATTCTGTGGCCGTACTGCAAACAGCGATAAGAATATATGCTATCCTGAACAATTGTAGAAGCCCTCGCAACGGGGCCATATGACAAAACAAAATTAAAAAGGATAAAAAGTGCAGCGAAAAGGTTTTACTCTTATTGAACTTTTAGTGGTAATGGCCATTATCATCTTATTATTAAGCATACTTTTGCCCTGTCTTATAGTTGCAAAAGACAGAGCATTTGAATTATTTGCTATTCAAACTGGAGTTGATAAAGAGGGAAAGGTTCTTCTGGAAGTTCGAGAGTCTTCTAATATAGCATCATATGATGGCATATATATGATAGAGATTAAACGACCGGGCAGGTGCAGCGCTTTCATAAAAAAACCTCATCATCCGAGAATGAAAATGATAAAAAGAGACGGCGAATATTATATTAAATGGCGACCTAAGATGGGTGATATTGGTATTCATAATATTACTGTTGTTTTTGAGGGACAAGATACTTCTGAGCAGGAGATTGCAATTTATGTTTATAATAAAAAGCTTTTAGAAGCCAAGAAAGAGGAAATATCAGGTGCGGATTAACGCTGATTGTGCGGATTAGCTATTTGAGCAATGATTTTGCCTTGATGATTAACACCTTCTGAATTAACTGTTATTAAAGAATGATTATAGTTTTAATTCGTTTTACTACAGCCGGGCAGGTTGTTCTGTGAAATTTTTTAACTGGGCGGCCCATTTCTCAAACCACTCAGTGGGAAGTTGTATCTGTGAAAAATCCAGTTCATTCAATTCTTCGATAGAATATGTATTGAAAAGATTCATGTCCCATTGTGCATCAACATCAAAAAGCAACTCGCCAATTTCTGCTGGTACATCAACCCGGTCACTGTGAATTTCACAGTTCCATCTTCTACACCAGTCGGCAATTTGCTGGTGTGTAAATTCGGCGTTAGATTCTTTTGCTCCGTCTTCCAGCAGATACATTAAATTCTCAATCGTGAAAGCTTTTTTAATAGTTTCACATTCAGGCTCTTTCCAGGTTTGAGTTTGTTTATTTTTTTTCTTCCTGCTTGTTTGCGGTACAAAATCGTGTGGTTGAGTCAATTGTCTCAGTGTCTGGATTGGATCCTGTTTTAGTAATTCCTTAACCTTCCGTGAGAATCGGTTATGTTCACCCGGTGTCAACAGCATTTCAATGTATAGCGTGTCGGTTTCCGACTGATCCATCTGGAGATCGGCGTCATCGGCATTGGTTCCAATCAGCTCAAGTTCGTTTTGTAGAATCAGCATCACTATAAGCATACACTGAATATAGTAGCTCTCTCCCTTGGCACGTGTAAGCTGCGAGGAAACGGTATGGAGGAATCCTTCTTCTTGCTGCTGGACTGTATAAATCATCCTGAGCGTTTTTTCGACAGTGACAGTTAGCCTGGCCATCAATTCCGGATCGAATTCCTGGTTTTCTTCTGCAATGACGTTTTCAATTGCTGTATTTTGCAGTTCTACAATAGCACTGGCAATAGCATCGTGCATAGCTGCTGATGGATGTTTACGCTTAGACAAAAAAATTACGGCGTGTATCACTAACGCTATGGCTAAAACAACTATTGTAATATACATGTTCTTGCCTCCTTAATCGCACATTGTTTATCGGCCGTACAGGATTGTGACTTTATGCAATTGTCAGGGAATGTAGGCAAGAAATTTTAATTGCTCGTAGAAGGTTTACCGGGGATCATAACAGATTTTCTCTTCGCAGACGCTCTGCGATTGCTGCCGAAGAGATGATCCGATCCATACTGTAAAAGTGCAGGCGGGGAACTCCTGCTTGAAGCAAATCCTAACATTTGCTTTATTAATAATATCTTCTTTTCCTGTAGTTCATCTTGTAAAGGTCTCCGTGAAGGCTATAATCAGAATTCGAGCGCCGGACGAAAGTACAATCAGAACAGGCCGATTAAAAAGGAACGCTTATGTACGGCAAAAATGGTTCATTGCGACGTGTTTTGACGCTAAGTCACCAATTGCGTTTTTTCCTAATCATTATTCTCAGCATCTTGTGCACATCCGTTTTGGCCTTGGAGATAAAATCAGCCAGGCTCTGGGAGCCGGTGGACTGGACATTCCGAAATCCGGATTACTCCGGCAATCCATTCGATCTTGTAGCGAAAGCCGCCTTCACTCATGTAAATACAGGTCAACAGATCCGGACTGAGCTGTTCTACGATGGAAATGATACATGGAAACTACGCTTTACAGGGACACAGACAGGCCGGTGGAGCTTCATCACCGAAAGCGCAGATTCCGAGTTGAACGATTTAAAAGGCCGGATCGATGTCCAGCCCAATCCCGGCGTTCCGGGTTTTATAACGAACTACGGCAGCAAATGGGGGAGGCTCGGAATCGATGAGGCTTTTGTGCCGCAATATGTGATGTATTGTGATTTACCGGCGTTCTCCGGTAATCCCGGCCGGATTGACGCCGACATCCGCAATTTCTTCGTTGAGCATGGATTCAACGGCTTTCACATCGGCGTTCTTTGCCGCTGGTTCGACTTCGATAAGCTGAGTTCCGATGAAATCTCATCCGATTCTCCGAATCCCGATCCGCGAACGTTCGAAACTCTTGAATTGCTGTTACGGAAGGTCCATGCAGCCGGCGGCGTCGTGCACATCTGGGTATGGGGAGATGAGCAGCGGAGAATGACGCCGGTGAAATGGGGCATTAACGGCCGGGTGGATCGCCGGCTGCAGCGTTATATCTGCGCCCGGCTCGGGCCGCTGCCCGGCTGGTCGATGGGATACGGTTTCGACCTTCAGGAATGGGTAACGCAAAGTGACCTGAAGTCGTGGCACAAATACATGCACGGCCATCTTGGCTGGTCTCATTTTCTCGGCGGCCGGGCGCCGGAGATGACCTGTATTTACGATGGCTTGGATTATTCTTCTTATCAGCAGCATCGCCCCGGCTACGATATGTATGTAAAAGCTATAAATCAGTATCCTGATAAGCCGACGTTTCTGGAGGACCGCTTCCGCGTCCGAAAGAACGTTTACCCGGATAAGGATTACGATTTCGGTATGACCCGCCGGGGGCTGTGGCATTCGACAATGGCCGGCGGAGCGGCAAATATCTGGGGCAACCTTTTGAATCCCCGCCCGGACGGCATGTCGCATCCGTATCCGAATAAAGAACAGATACTTACCTGGTCGCGATTCTGGAATGACCGGTTCCAAAAAGAGCTGGTCCGTGACAATAGCCTCACGGACGGCATGTGCCTGAAGGTCCCCGACAGGCTGCTTATCTTTTATAAGGAAAATACCTCATCAGTTAAAATGGACCTTAGCGAGCTGAATGGAGCAATAAAATCAGCGGCCGTGGATACCTGCTGTGAATATGAAGAGATTGAGCTGAGAGGGCTAAAACCTGAGAAGGAACAAATCTTCGATGCCCCAGGCAACTCAGACTGGGCGGTCGTAGTTCAAACCATATCATCAGTTAAGTAATAAAGAATGAAAACCAGAATAATTTTACTGATACTCTTGATAGTTTTAGCGGGGCAACCGGCCATAGCGGCCGGTGGTGAGAGAGAAACTTTGTTGGTTATAGAGCCGGGCAGAGGGAATCCGCGCAACTCCGAAGGGGACGTGATAGAGTTAAAGGACGGGCGATTGTGCCTTATTTATACGCGTTTTACAGGCGGCAGCGGCGACCATGCAGCGGCCGATCTTGCCATGCGCATATCCCGTGATGGCGGCAAGAGCTGGAGCGACGATGTGATCGTGGTGCAGCATCCCGGCGGACTGAATGTAATGTCCGTTTCGCTTCTGCGGCTGGCAAGCGGACAGATTGTTCTTTTTTATCTGCGCAAGACCTCGAGAGAAGATTGCCGTCCCCTGATGTGCATTTCTACGGACGAAGCCGCCACCTGGAGCAAACCGGCTGTGTGTATTACCGACCAGGTGGGATACTACGTATTGAACAATGACCGTGCCGTCCAGCTAAAAAGCGGCCGGTTAGTCCTGCCCGTGGCCTGGCATCAGGGCCCTGGACAGCCGCGGGATACGGCCGGCATTATCATGTGTTATCTCTCCGATGATAACGGCAAAACCTTCCGGCGCAGCAAAGATTCGTTTAAAGGATATGCTCCCGATGGACGGCGCATAACGATTCAGGAGCCGGGCGTGGTCGAGCTGGAAGACGGCCGGCTGATGATGTTTATGCGAACCGATGCAGAGAGCCAATATATCTCGTACTCACAGGATGGCGGCGAAACATGGTCGAAAGCCCGGCCGTCAGAGCTAATTTCACCTCTCAGCCCCGCCTCCATCGAGCGCATCGGCTGGTCGGGTGATTTGCTCTGTGTCTGGAACGACCATTCAGGAATACATCCCTACCCCAGGGGCCGTAGAACGCCGCTGTGCTTGGCCATTAGCAAAAACGAAGGTAAGACCTGGAGTAAATCCGGAATTATTGAAGACAATCCTGATGGCTGGTATTGCTATACGGCGATTACATTCGTGAAAGAACGGGTGCTCTTGTCCTATTGTGCAGGTGACAAAGAGATTGGCGGATTAAATCGACTAAAAGTTATTGCGATATCTCGAGAACGGTTGAAATCTTTTTCGTTTGAGTAGAGAAATTTTTTCATCTGACAGTTGTCTGTGGACTGCCTTGCTGCACTTATAATCATATCTGTTCTATAGGATATAAGTGATATAAAAAAACAAGGCAAAGTAGTATTTCTAATGGCTTTTCTGAAATCCACAATAATCTCTTGCTGGATTTTTGAGTTTCTAATGAGCCGGTGAGACTACTGCATGTGCTTTTATATTTTTATTATATTTAGGAAAATTCGATAAAAATGCTTGCAGTTTTGACTAAACTACGGCATAATCTTGCCTCATTGATCGATATAATTACTCATAGAAAGTGAAAAAAGGAATATGAAAACAACAAAAGCCGCAGATATAATGACAGCGAATGTCATTACGGCAAGGAAAGATATGGTGTTGACGGATGTAATAGCACTTCTTCTCCGTTGGCACATCAGCGCCATGCCTGTCGTCGATGATGATGACAGAATAGTCGGCATAGTGAGTGAAATTGACTTGGTAAACCTGACGTTTGATGGAAATGCCCGTGATACAACGGTAGAAGAAGTAATGGTAACAGATATCGTGTCATTTAGCCCGGATACGGAATTAGCGGATTTGGTTCAATCTTTTTCAAAAAGGCATCTTCGCCGGGTGCCGATCATAGATAAAGGAAAAGTTGTCGGGATTGTGAGCCGTCGCGACATCCTTCGAGAAATGCTTCGCCGATATAATTAATATTGACAATTCAGAGCTTACCCGCACGCATTTGATAACTGTCGGCATCATATGAGCTGGATTTACTCCCCTTTAACGGTTTATAGTTGTTTATACAGATAGGTAAAAATTGATGAAAATAAAAAAATTAGATAAGGCGACATTTGACAAATGGGTCGCCGGGTGTGTAAAAAAACATCGAGTGTTCGGCGTACAGGCCAAAGATGACCGTTTTGTGTTTGCATCGCTGGAGAATGCCGAGGACTTGCGTTTGGATTATGATGTGACTATCCTGCCCCCGAAGAAGTACTTTTTGCCCCCGCGAGAAACATTGCTCAAGTTCGACCGCAAGGAAGGATTCGAGAGTGTTTACGACAACCAGCCTTTCGTCCTGTTCGGCGTTCACCCTTACGATATGATTGCGATCTCACAAACGGACAAACTATTCGCCGAGAACCAACACGATACTCACTACTTCGCACGCAGACAGAATGCCACAATAGTCGCATGCGATGTCCAGACGGCGTCAAAGGATGTTTTTGCCGGCTGCATGGGTACGGCTACCGTCGCCGATGGTTTTGACATCCTTATAACGAAAATCGAATCGGACTACCTGGTTGATATCCGAACCGAGAAAGGCAAGGCACTCGCAGAGACCATTATGGACGCCGAGGATGCCGATGAAATGAGCCTTAAGCTCAGGAAGTTAGTCTGGGCGGATAATACCGAGCTGCTCCAGAAACACAAACTTAACGTCCGGCCGGATGTGCTGCCGAGGCTGCTGGAGCGTTCGATGGAGCATCCGGTCTGGGAAGAAAAGTCCCAGCGTTGCTTTTCCTGCGGGTCATGTAATCTGGTTTGCCCGACATGTTACTGCTTCGATGTTCAGGACGATGTCGAGTGGGACCTGCAGAAAGGTAGGCGCTGCAGGGCCTGGGACGGCTGTCTTCTCACAGAATTTGCCGCCGTGGCGGGCGGGCACAATTTCAGACGCAATCGTGCCGACCGGTACCGCCACCGCTACTATCGCAAAGGGAAATACGTGCCGGAAAAGATAGGCGAAGTGGCCTGTGTCGGGTGTGGACGGTGTATTACGGCCTGTACGGCAAAAATTGCCAACCCGGTCGAAGTTTATAACAAGCTTGTGGAAGAAGGGAAATAACGCAGATGTGTAAATGCGATTCCAAAAAAGACATCTACCTTCCATTGCCGGCAGCGGTAAACAAGGTAGAACCAATGACGAAATTGGAAAGTTTCTTCTCGTGTCAACTGGATTCGGGCGAGGAACTCGGGCATATGCCGGGACAGTTCGTGGAAGTCTCGATTCCCGGTATCGGCGAAGCGCCTATTTCAGTCTCATCTTCGCCGACGCGAAAAGGGTCTTTCGAAATGGTCATTCGAAAGGTCGGCAACGTCTCGAATGCCCTGCATGAACTGGTCGACGGAGACAGGATTTTTATCCGCGGTCCGTTCGGGACATCGTTTCCGGTTGACGGAGCGATGAAGGGAAAAGACGTTATTTTTATCTGTGGCGGCATTGGATTGGTTCCCGTTCGCTCGGCAATCCAGTATGTGCTGGACAACCGCGACGATTACGGGCGTGTGATAATTCTTTTCGGGGCAAAGACTCCGCGCGACCGGCTTTTTATCGACGAGCTCGATGAATGGCGGCACGACAAGAACGTCACGCTGCTCCAGACCGTTGACCGACGGGACGAAAGCTGGTACGGGGCGGAGGGCGTGATTACGACGCTGTTGCCGTTAGTGAAAATTGACAGGGACAATACCGTGGCCGTCATTTGCGGCCCGCCTATCATGTATAAATTCGTGATTATTAATTTGCTGGAGGCAGGACTGAAGGAAGACCGGATATACCTGTCGCTGGAACGACATATGAAATGCGGCGTCGGGAAATGTGGTCACTGTCAGATAAACAATATTTACGTATGTCAGGATGGCCCCGTATTCAAATTCTCCGACATCACAGATATCGAGGAGGCACTATAATGTCCAAATTGAAAGTGGCATTTTTTGATTTTGCCTGTTGTGAAGGATGCCAGTTGCAGGTTTACAACCTGGAAGAGGAAATACTTGATTTGCTGGAGCTTGTAGAGCCGGTCGAGTGGCGGGAAGCCATGTCCGATCAGAGCGATGATTATGGCGTGGCGATTATCGAGGGTTCGATAACACGCAAGGAGGATGAAAAGCGCGTCAAAGAGATTCGCGACAAAGCTAAGATACTAATTGCTCTCGGCTCGTGCGCGACTACCGGAGGTTTAAATAATCTCAAGAACAATTTCGAGATGCAGGATGTCAGGGAATGCGTTTACGGCAAGGACGCCAATATGAAGCATCTCGACACGTATCCGACAAAGGGCGTAAATGAGGTCGTCAAGGTGGACTATATGGTTCACGGATGTCCGATTAATATAAAGGAATTCTCGTATATCGTGCGCTGTCTGGCACTGGGCAAAGAACCGAACATCCCTAATTATCCCGTCTGCGTTGAATGCAAGATGAAGGAAAATGTTTGCCGGTTTGAATATGGCGAGGTTTGTCTGGGCCCGATTACACGCGCCGGCTGCGATGCGAAGTGTCCATCAAACGGGATGTGGTGTTTCGGCTGCCGGGGATTCGTTGATAATCCAAATGTTAATGCCGCCAAGGACGTAATGGACGAATATGGAAAGACGCTCGACGACCTTCGCGGCAAGATGTTGCTTTTCGGAAGTAAACAGGAGTTCTGATGTCTAAAACAGTTAATGTAAGCGTTAATCACATAACACGGGTCGAGGGGCATGGAAATATCCGGCTTCGCGCGAGTGATGGTAAAGTAGAGCACGTTGCGTGGCAAATACCGGAAGCCCCCCGTTTCTTCGAGGCCATGGTGCGCGGGCGGAGCTTCGAGGACATTCAAACCATCGTCAGCAGAATCTGCGGCATCTGTTCGGTGACACACTCGATGGCTGCTATCAAGGGCATTGAAGATGCCATGAGCATCGAGGTCTCCGAGCAAACAGATAAGCTGCGCATTCTTTGCCATTACGGCGAGCAAATAGAGAGCCATATCCTGCACGTCGGGTACCTTGTAGCCCCGGACCTGCTGGGCCAGAAATCCGTTATACCTCTGGTCGAATCACACCCGGATGTAGTGAAAACGATAATTCGTCTTCATCGCCTCGGCAATACATGGATGGAAGTCATCGGCGGGCGAATGACGCATCCGGTAACGCTCAAGCCCGGAGGTTTTACGACTATCCCTTCGGAGAAAAAGCTCCTTGAACTCAAGAAGGCAATTCAAGATGCTGCTGCTGATTTGAAGATACTCATCGAAGTAATTCTGAGTCTTGCGGATAAATTACCCGCCTTAGAACGGGACACCGAATATATCGCTCTGAAGTACCCGGATTACTACACGTTCTACCACGGCGATATTACCAGCACGGATACGGATGAAAAAGTGCCGGTACAGCAGTTCGAGCGTGTAGTCAACGAGTATGTTTCGCCGCAGTCCACGGCCAAGTGGTGCCGATGGCATCGTGATTCTTATGCAGTGGGCGCGCTGGCCCGTTTCAATATGAACGCCGAGCAGCTTTTGCCGATGGCGGCCGAAACAGCAAAACAGTTCGGCCTGAAAAAAGGTGCCTGCAACCCATATCTTAATAACGTGGCACAGGTTGTCGAATGTGCCCAGGTGGCCGAACACAGCCTGCAGCTCATCGATAAGCTGCTAACAAAAGGATTGAAAGACGAAAAGGTGAAAGTTGAGCCTAAGGCCGGCGAGGGTGTCGGGTGCGTCGAGGCACCGCGCGGTATTCTCTTCCATCGCTACGCATTCGATGAGAAGGGATTGTGCACTAAGGCGAATATCTGCATACCGACCGGGCAGAATCATGCGAATATCCAAAAAGACTTCGAAGCTTTCGCACCGCAGATTATCGACCGTGATCAGGATGAGATTCGCCTGCTCCTGGAAATGCTGGTTCGTTCGTACGATCCGTGCATCTCATGTTCGACCCACTTTCTGAACGTCGAGTTTGTATAAGCTGATTGTGCTTTAATGAAGCCGATACTAATCATCTGCCTTGGTAATCCCCTTATGCGGGACGAAGGGATAGGAATTCGTATGGCTTCGGAATTGTCATCTCATCTCACCGGCAATCCCGATGTAGAAGTCCTTGATCTCGGAACAGGGGGACTTTCCGTAATACATGCTATAACAGGGCGAAAGAAAATCATCTTTGTCGACTGTGCTGTTATGGGACAGGCGCCGGGTACCATGCTTCGCTTCACGCCGGAGCAGGTACGTTCGAAGAAGGTGCGCATGCGTTATTCCCTGCATGAGGGCGATTTGCTCAATACACTTGAATTGTCACGCAATCTGGGCGAATGCCCCGATGATATCGTAATCTTCGGTATCGAACCAAAGGAAATTGCCCAGGGAGAAGGCTTGACGAGCGAGCTTCAAAGCAATATCCGGCAATATATTCAGACTATCTTACAAGAGATAGAAAGCTCAACTTAGCAGCATTACGGCAAGAACTTCTTCTTCGCCGCAAGCTTCTCGGGCAGATAGTGCTCGATGACGTAATTAAGGTCATGCACCGCAAACGCCTGCTGCTCTGCCCTGACTCCCATTTCGAGCAACTGCTTTATCGAATCCTGCCATGCTTTGTAATGCTGCACAAAGGGATCGTTCTTTAGAGCATCTTTGGCCCGCTTGATATCGACCTCTTTGAGCGGATGTGTGGGCAGCTTGTAGTCGATTATGTCCTGCGGCGTTACACCGAGAAACGTTGCTTTCGGTACACAGAAATAACGATTAATGTGTGCCGCATTGCCCGAGCCGACCTTAAGCGTGCGATAGATATTAAACATGCCGTACGGATCGCAGTCCACGAAAGCGTAAACCGGCAGCTTTAACTCGTCGGTGAGCCGCCTGATAAAACGCCGGCAGGCGCGCGTAGGCACACCACCCATGGACACGAGGATGCAATTTGCCTTGCGCCAGTAATTGTGCTTGACGAGGCGCTGGAACATGCCCGCGGTCTCAATGGCCAGCACGAATTTGGCTTTCGTTTCGAACTTCAGATGCTCTACGGAAATCGGAATAGAATATGCACCCGAACCGAATTGTGTGCAGTCTATACGCAGCTTTTTGTTCGTGTCCGAGTCCCGGTCTATTACAATTAGCTTGCCGGCAATTTCGCCGCCCTTCTCTTCCGGAATGAATCCGAGCTGCTCACGGTTGACCTGGAACAGTGCTTCGATGTCATCTATAACCGTGTCCGATTCTGGCTGCTCGTCGAAGCGTGCATCGTCCCAGTTCTTGGATACGTAGTAGGCCTCTCGCTTGGTCATTATTTCATCGTCTTCGACCAGCGTTTTGGCCTGGGACATCATCCGCAGGGTTTGGGCGAAAGTCTTGACCGTGCCGACTGTGAGTGTTCGGACTTTCTTTTTACCTTTAAGCTGGAAAAAGCCCTGCTTCGGGTGATAATTCACATTGCTCAAACTCCGCAGAGGGAACGCTAAAGTGGGTTTGGACTTTCTCTGAATTTTAGTGCGAACTGACGCCGCCGTGTCTTTAATCTGTGTGGCAAGCTTACTCATGAACGGCTCCTTTCAAGGACGTCTGTCAATTGATTTACTAAGGTTGTCTCCTGCCGCTGGGTAAGATCCAGCATTTCGCGTAAAGCGATAGCAATGTGCGGAATATACTGCTGGATGTAATCCTTTTTGCGTTGCGCATCGACTGCTTTGCGCCGGCGGCGAATGAATACCGCCAATCGCCTGCCGCATTCCTGCAGAGCAAGTCGGACCTCTTTGATGATTTCAGGATAATGTGCGACGGCCTCCTTGCTCTCCGATGTAAAGGGAACCCATACTGAAGCCATGTGGACTACGATCACCAGCGGCCCTGACGGCAGCGCGCCGGCAGATTGCGACAGAGCGTAATTGCGCCAGGCCGTATTGAGCACCGATTTTGTCATCGCACAGGCCGACTGCTGGTATAGCAACGGCACGCGATTGGCATATCGCAACACGCGGGCGAGCCCTTCTACCTGCAGAGAGCCGCCGTACGCAAGTCCCGCTTCGATCTGGAAGGGATTGCCGCGATAGACTGCGGGTGGCCGGGTGATGGAAGTATAGAAATCCGCATCAATTTGCTTCTTCAAGCCGGCCAGGATTAATTCCTCGCCGATCGGGCTAAGACAGTCGGTACGTGGGTTCATGATCTTTGTATGGTTGATAGCTTTGAACAGATTGTCTGCTTCCTGCCTGGCGATGCGAGTTGGACGGGCCCGCTCGTATAGCTTCGCTTTCTCGCAAATCGTCTTGGCAACACTGCTGCTAACACGGGAAAACTCCGAATGAAGAAATGACTGAAGCGTGCGCGCCTTGGTGTCGTGCAGCATCTTGATAAGAACGCCTAATTCTACACCATAGGGGTGGGGCTTGATCTCTTTTGTTTGAGCGGGCAATTCTTTAGACGCCCTCTTGTACTTTTTTACCTCGCCGTCCGGAGTCACGAATTGAAGCAAAACATGAGGGTTCGCGATGGCGGTCTGTTCGAGGTACTCTTCCACCGACTGACGGCCTTTTTGATACTTGGCCTCCAGCTCTATATCGACTTTTGTGCCCCTTTCGACCTTCCATTCGACTGTTTCATCTGTAATGATGCGAGGCTCGTTCCTCTTTGTATCGATCTCAAGCTCGTAGTAATGTGCCGGCTTGCTGCGTGAAGTTCTCGATGTGATGGATACGGGCTTGCCTGTTGTAAGCTGGCCATACATGCCGGCAGCGGATATTCCTATGCCCTGCTGGCCCCGGGACATTTTTAGCCGGTGGAACTTCGAACCGTAGAGAAGCTTGGCAAAAATCTTGGGGATTTGCTTTTTAAGAATGCCCGGCCCATTGTCTTCGATGGTCACTCGAAATCGGTCATCCTCCTTGGCGGGTGCGATAACCACCTTCACGTCCGGCAGGATTCCCGCCTCTTCGCACGCATCAAGGGAATTATCGACCCCCTCTTTGATGGTTGTCAGCAATGCTTTGCGAGGATTGTCAAAACCCAGAAGATGGCGGTTCTTGGTGAAAAATTCCGCAACCGATATCTCACGTTGCTTTAGAGCCATATCTTCGGCTGTGGAATGTTGGGGGGTATCTTTCTTCGGAGTTTCTTTGGCCGGCTTGCTTTTTTCTTTCTGCCGTTTTGGTTTGGATCGTTTTACTACACTACGCTTTTTTTTGACTTTTTTCTTATTGGCCTTTTTAGCAACTTTTGCTTTCGACTTTGCTTTCTTCTTCCTTGCTTTTCCCATAGACTCGGCTCCTTCGTCAAACATTGGGATCGGGCCAGACGACATCGCCATATGTCGAACTATAGACACCGACAAGCCGCCTTAATTCTTCGATGCATGAAGATAGCAAACAAGAGATTCTATGTCAAGTTTGCATTGGTAATAAAAGCATATCCATAATTGTTTTTTTGCTTGACAGTAAAATAAATTATTTGCAGTTGTGTTAATATAACCTTAGCATTGTGAATTATGTAATTGTTTATGAGTACGGAGTATCATGAAAGGAGACAAGTCCTATGACCTGCGAAGACAAACCTCAAGCTGAAGAGCCAAAAGAAAGAACGCCGGAAGAGCAGCGCGAGATATCGGAGAAAGAAGCCAAGGGAGCGTCGAGCGGCGATGAAGATGGTTAACAGTAGTTCCATACCAAAGCCGCATCGAATTATGGTGTTTTAATGTAAATATCAAAGCTCCCCCCCCCTTGCTTTTCCAGGGATAATTTATGGCACGAAGGAAAAGAACGAAGTCGAAAAAAACGGGCAGGATAAAACCAACCTTTATTTACGGTGTTGTACTTTCAACAATTGGTGTCATATTTATCGTTGTATCGCTGTTGCCAGCAAACGTGGGAAGAGTTGGGCAATTTCTGCACGAGCGTTTTCTATCATTGGTATTTGGCAGGGCATCGATTCCGGCAGGTTTATACTCCGTGGGACTTGGATTTGTGCTGCTTGTGGCCAGGAAAAAAGTAAAGTATTTAATTGCTCTAACGTGCCTTTTCATTCCTTTGTTGGTGGCTGTCGATGTTTTATTCTCTACTATTCATGAAACTGAAGTCGGTCCTGTGATTGAGCATGGGGCCTATCTTGGGTATATTCTTCGATCAACAACAACTAACCTGATCGGCAGCGCAGGTCTGATTTTGCTATGTAGTGCTTTTTCGCTTTTTGGAATCATTCTTCTAACTCCGAAGCGAATCCTGACAGGTTTTATACGTCGGTTGTTCGGTTATTTCAAACCTAAGAAATCTTCTTTATCAAAGAAAGCTGCAGAGAAAACTGTCGCCGAAGCTGGGACAGCACATCCTGCCTCTGAAGAAAACGTGCCGCAATCAGCGACCGAACCAAAGCAGGTTCAACTGAAGTTGGATCTGTACAATCGTGAGTTTGTGAAAATACCCACCGGTCTTTTCGATGAACATACCACATTCAACACTTCGCTGCCGGTCGGTGTAAGGCGGCAGGAAATTATCGATGCATTCAAATCGGTTAATGTTACGGTCGACATCGGCCAGATTAGACGAGGGCCATCCTTCGAACAATACGAAATCGTTCCCGGCATAGGCGTAAAGGCCGCCCAGATAAGAAGCCGTGTCGAAGATGTTTCACTCCGTCTAAAGCAAAAGGTGCATATCAGCAAAAAATCAGGCGGCTCTTTGGCTATGGAAGTCCCGCTTGAAGAGCGACAAACTGTTCCGTACGGATTTCTGCTGGAAAATACCGCCGACGATGATATGGAGATTCCTGTCGCAGTCGGGGTAGATGCCTGCTTCGAGCCTTTTAGTGTCGATCTTGTCGAATTGCCCCATTTGTTGATTGCCGGCACTACCGGCTCGGGAAAAAGCATTTTTCTTAAGACCCTGATAGCTTCGATTATGTATCACCTTACTCCCGATGAAGTACGGCTGGTGCTTGTCGATCCAAAAAGAGTGGAATTTGGAATATTTTCGTCATCGCTGTTTTGTGCCTGTAATATCATTACCGACTTCGAAGATGTCCCTCCACTTTTCGAGGCGCTTGTTTCGGAAATGGAGGCACGTTATCAGTTGCTTGAGCGTGCGGGTGTTTCCGGTATCCGACAATATAATGCTGAAACAGAGCCGCATCTTAGACGGCCGTATATTGTTGTAGTAGTCGATGAATTTGCCGACCTGCTGATGCAAAACGCCGAAGGTTTCGAAGACAACATCATTCGTCTTGCCCAAAAAGCTCGTGCCAGTGGTATTCACTTGGTCATGGCAACCCAGCGACCTTCGGCGGATGTTATAAAGGGATTGCTTAAGACCAACATTCCCGGCCGTATCGCTTTGACTGTTTCCTCGCAGGTAGATTCGAAAATCATCCTCGATACCTCAGGCGCTGAAACTCTAACCGGAAAAGGAGACCTGATCTGTATCTGTCCTGCTTTCAGAGATGGGATAAGACTTCAGGGCGCTTATATCAGTAACGAGGAAATACAAAAGATCATTGATGCTAAATCTTGATGTCTTGAGGCACTTGATTTTTCACCTCGACATTATCTCGAACATTAAACGTCAAATCGTTTTTCTCTTCAGATCATGAAGAACTTAAGGAACTTAAGGATTTCTATTACTTCAACCGGACCAAAAACAAGTCCCAATTCCCGTTCTTCTCCGAGCAAAAAAGCACTGATGAACTATCCGGGGAAAATGACGGATGTGGATGTACAGTGGCTCCGTGGGAACGATGTCCCTGCGTTAATAATTGAGCCTTGCCCGTCTCGCTGTTTATCAAATAGATTTCTCCGTCGAAAGTATCGCCGACGGCCCATTTTCCATCAGGACTTCCGCCTACATGCCAATATTTCCTTTGATTCAGAATATGTAGAGATTTGTCTTCTATGGAAACATAAGCGATTCCATGCGGTTTCTTCAACATTTCCTCGTTTTTAGGCCATATTGTAAAAAGTGCTTTGTTCGCTCCCCACCATACTTCATGCGTAACCCATTCATCGTAGGTCTCTTTATAGAAAGGGCTGTTTCCGCTCCCATCAGCTTTAACAATCCACATCCGCTGCTGTGAATCACCTCCTGTTTCCCAGCAATACATAATCAGTCCGCTTATCGATGGATGGGCCTGACAATGTCCAACCCGAAACTCGGTGTCAATAATTTTCGAATACGCTCCCGTATCGATATTCAGTTCCAGCAGGCCCCATGAATCCGCACTGTATTGTACTCCCATGTATATAGCTTTTTCGCTGCTGTTTATGGAGATAGTACCGCTGAGGCTGGTGTTCTCGGGAAGCTCGGATACTTTTTTACGGAACTCGTTCTTCTGCTTCTTCTGGTCACAGTTCAGAATCGAATCGATATCAAGGTTCCATATTTTATTGTCGGATACGTAGTACATCCGATTTTTCTTTCTGCTCAGGCAGGCATGGCCGGGGTGTTCATCATCTGTTAGTTGGACGATAATCCCGGTCTTTTCTGAGATGGCGAAATATTGATTTGTGCCGCTTCGGTCGGACATAAAGACGATGTTCCGGCCGTCCGCAGTCCAATTGGGATGAGTTTGATAGATTTTATTGTCCTTTGCCGATGAGGTTGTCAGCATCGTGATTTCCAGGCCGGTTACATCATCTTTATAGGTCATTTTTTCAGAGGGAAATTTTTGTGTCACGTAGTACGTTTTGTCAAGTGGCTGGGAACAATTCCCTTTGGCACTGATCGTTAAAATCAACAAAGATAATCTCAAAATTGTCTGATAGTTTTTACTCATTTGTTGGTCCTTCTGCAATCCATGTAATATTGCTGGTTTCAAGTATACCAGCGTCATATGTTTTCATATTTGTATATTTATATATTCTATTCAGCACCGCCAAGGAATCCTTCATGAAAGAAGACCGGCTTGTATCCACGCTCAGTGACGAAACGGACAGCTTCGTCAAGTCTTTGAAAATGGTCCGGAATGTAATTGGAATAAAATGGCCAGAAGTATTGTTCATGGGTGAAGATATCCATGATTTCCGCCTGGTTGGTGTCTTTTGTAAGCGGTTCGAGTGTAGGTGCAATTTGCTCTACTGGAGTGCTGTTGCAGACAATATCGATCCTGGAAAATACTATGCCGCTGTCGAAATCCATCAGGGCATCGTGGCGCGACAGATATTCGGAGCGGACTTCATCCAGCAGGTAATTAACATCCCAGACGCCGCCAAGCTGACGAAAATAGCCGCTGAGTACACGCACGCCTTTTTCAAAAAGAGGCTTCAAAGCTGCCGGCTGCACCATGCCCCAGTGGATGACGGTCGGTGGCGAATAAGTCTGCTCTCCGGCGAAGCGAACAATCTGCTCGGCCACCTTGTTCAAATCGGCAATCAATTTGGACGCCGGGGCATACTGGTACGGGCGGTCAGGTTTATTGGCATAAGCGTGAAAGGCCAGTTTAAGCCAGTCGGAATTGTCCCGCCACTCGGATTTATAGCGGTCGGGGAACTGGGGCAGCTCAAAACCGTCTTCGGTTGTGTAATAGATATTCAGCACGAAACGTGTGCCGTACTTTGAGTGCAGCTCGCGGAGTCCCTTGAGGTAGAAGCAGTCAAAAAGAGAAGCATAATTCTTTTTCGCAATGTCGCGCAGGAAGAAACTGTTGTCGTCGATAGAGAAGCGATATCGCGGCTCGGAATGTTTGTCCCAGACCACACTCACTCGATGTTCGTGCCGGCCGAATTTGCCGCCCGAGGCGGCGACAATCTCCGTTTCTTTTTGGCGGAGCAGGATTTCCGCCGTGAAACTTGTGCCCGCTCGACGAGCCGGCGTCCCATTTACCGTCACCTGGCTGCCCAGAGGCGCCCGACCTGAGACTCGGATCGACAAGCCGTCCTCGTTTTGTCGGCCGTGCCTTCGGTTCAGCACTGCTCCGTGAAAAGGTTCTTCAATCCTCAACGGCTGGAATTGCCCGGCCAATACGCTCATTGGTCGCCTCAGAGCAAGCGCGCCTGTCCCGGTGGTCGTTGCAAGCAAGAAGTTACGCCGCGTTATCTCATGTTCCTCCATTCTGTGCTCCTTTTTCAAAACATCTCGACAATATAGATATCTGCCTTTTCCTGCGTCTTACGATCTATCCATGCCTGAAACGGATTCGTAAAGTTGTGCGTAAGTGCAGGATTGCAGTCCCAGCCGGCGGGTATGAGTAAAAGTCATCTCGAGCATTTTCATCTCCGGATCGAACTTCTTTAAGGACCACGGATGCCAGATAAGTGAGACGAATGACTTGCCTGTTTCTGCCGCCCTGTCCAGAAAGACCCTGTTTATTTCGAATTCATCCTTCGCAGTTTCGCAGAAACCGCCCGCAATCGCTTCGGGAAAAGGCGAAGGCCATAGTGTGAGTCTCCTTGGCCCCCATCCGTTATGGTCTTTAAGAAGATTTTCATGCCAGCCGTGGCCGGGCAGCTCCCATATTTCTTCAAAGCCCTCATCCTTATAATTAAAAGGCTCCCGCAACAATGCCGGAAGTGAATAGTCCGGTCCCCAGAGAAGGCTGCTGACGTATTGAATGCCCGCTTCCCGGAGCAATTCCAATACTTCCGGTTCGCCTTTAAGGGCATTATCGAAACCGCAGCCCGGCCTTAAACCGATGCAGGGCCGCTCGAAAACACGCTCTACGGCATCTTTTCCATCGAAGATTTCCTTTCGTTTTTCCTCCAGCGAGATGGCCGGGCCGCAGAAGTCATTATCGCGCAGCATGCGATGCGAATAAGTGTGCGTTGCTATTTCGAAAAGAGGACCGTCCAGAAGCTCGCGATATTCGTTGGGATTGGCGTCAAGAGTCCCGCCCATGATGAAAAATGTTGCCGGCATCTCGAACCGCCTGTGGACTTCGACAATCTTACGGCACGCCGCAAGGCAGTCCGGCGATTCGGTGTCGTAGGCTGCGATGTAACGAGTATTTGTTTGCCTGCTGTTACGGATATTTGACTGGCAGGATATAACGCCTGCTCCGATGCCGCATAAAACAGTTGATCTGATAAAGTCTCTTCTAGTAGTAATGTGCATTATATTAATCCTTCATCTTTTATGACTTAACCTTGTAAGTATAACCTTTCTTTTTGAGGTTGTATATTTTAACTTGAGTTGAAAAGGCTACATATATCCGAATGGGTTGCTTTGCAGAAATAATCTGTCATTGCAAGGCCCGAAGAGCCATGGTAATCTTCTGCTGCATTATGAGCAGAAAAATTATCGTTGCGTTTGAGGTTGTTTCGTTTTCCCTGCTTGATAAATCCTTAAATCTCTGTTAGATTATTTGGAGTTTTGAAATGCTTTGCTTTGTTTCTTTTGATGCCCGGGATAAAATATGCCAAAGAAGGGACGAAAGAATCTTGCTCCATCTAACAGACCGCGGTTTGCTACTACGCACTGGAGTGTTGTATTGGCTGCGGGCAAAAGCTCATCCCCGGAGCACGAACATGCACTGGGCAAACTGTGTCAGACATACTGGTTTCCGCTATATGCTTATCTCCGGCGGCGGGGATATGATACCCACCAGGCGGAGGACTATACCCAGGGTTTCTTTGCAGACATATTGGAGAAACATGACCTGCGTGCAGCCGATCCAGAGCGTGGTAAATTTCGTTCATTTCTGCTGGCAACATTGAAACACTTCTTATCTGACCAGCGCGACCGGGCACGAGCTAAGAAACGCGCCGGCAGCCGGAAACTCCTTTCTCTTAATTTTCAGGAAGCAGAGAGTCAATATGATCTTGAGCCGGCAGATCAGCTATCACCTGAAAAACTCTTTGAGAAATCCTGGGCACTTACCGTATTAGACAGGACAATGGCGAATCTGAGAGCCGAATCGGCCCGCAGAGACAAAGAAGATATCTTTGACCATTTGAAGGTTTATTTGACTACCGATAAAGATGATATCCCTTACAGGGATATGGCTGCAGAACTCAAGATGAACGAGGGATCAGTAAGGATCGCCGTGCATCGTTTGAGGAAGCGCTATCGACAGCTTCTACGAGATGAAATTGCCCAAACTGTTACTACCGAGGACCAGATTGAAGAGGAAATCAGGCAGCTATTCGCTGCTCTGGAGTCCTGAGCTTTTTGACTATAAATCTCCTGTGAGCCGTTTTTATGAACTGATATCGCATGTTCGGAAGATATAACTCGTATTTCTGCTATACTTTCCCTCGGCTGTAGAATTAATTATAAAATTTGTCGATTGTGTGTAACATATTGGCCATTCTTCCCCAAGTAACAAGTGGAAACACCTGATACATGAAAAGGAGATGTTATGAAGGCCGAAGAAAAAAGTTGTCAAAAGTGTGGAGCCGAGTTAGCAACCAATGCTCCAGAAGGCTTATGCCCCCAATGTCTGATGAAGGCCGGGCTGCATGTTGGCAGCGAAGGACCTGGGCTTTCGGATGATCAAAAGGCTATTGAAACCGGTGCTACACCTCCAGGTGGATTTGTGCCGCCTGAGCCGGGACAACTCGCTGAAAAATTTCCTCAGCTTGAAATTCTTGAATTATTGGGCCAGGGTGGTATGGGAGCAGTTTACAAGGCCCGCCAGAAGCAGCTTGGCAGGCTGGTGGCCCTGAAAATCCTGCCGCCGGAGGTCAGCCGGGATCCGGCCTTTGCCGAGCGTTTCACACGTGAGGCACGCTCAATGGCCAAGCTAAGCCACCAGCATGTTGTCACTCTATACGAATTTGGACAGGCAGAAGAGGGCCTGTACTACTTCATCATGGAATTTATCGATGGAACGGACTTGCGGCATATAATCCAGACGGGGGGACTGAGCCCTGAAGAAACGCTGGCCATTGTCCCGCAAATCTGCGAGGCCCTGCAATATGCTCACAAAAATGGTGTCGTACACCGTGACATCAAGCCTGAAAACATATTGCTCGACAAAGAAGGCAATATAAAGATCGCCGACTTCGGCCTGGCAAGACTGCTGGACAGGCCCCCGGCGGCGCATACACTGACGCGAGCGGGCCAGAGGATGGGCACACCCCATTATATGGCGCCGGAGCAAATCGAAGGAGCGCATGAGGTCGACCACCGGGCCGACATATATTCACTCGGCGTAGTCTTTTACGAAATGCTCACAGGCCAGTTGCCGATAGGTCAATTCGCTCCACCGTCACAGAAAGTCCATGTTGACGTCCGCCTCGACAAAGTAGTGTTAAAGAGCCTGGCTCACGAGCCCGAACGTCGCTACCAGCACGCCAGCGAAGTAAAAACCGATGTGGAGACAATCATTCACGTCTCACGACCTCCAAAATCCCCGACCGCTGATGTCGAGCTGCCGGCCTGTAAAACAAGCAGGCTGGCTATTGCATCGCTTGTGCTGGCGATTCTAAGTCCCTTTACCTTTTATATCACGGCGATACCGGCAATAATTATGGGCATCGTGGTTTTAGTAAAAATTTCTCGAAGCGGTGGCCAACTGAAAGGAACCGGTTTTGCAATCACAGCAATCGCCTTGCCCGTACTCCTCTTGCCGGTTGTCGCGATATTCTGGGGAATGATGTTACCCGCTATAACCAGGGCCAAACAATTAGCTCTTAAAAGCGTTTGCGCCAACAATCTTAGGCTGATTGGTGTTACGATGCAGATGTATGCCGGTGATAATGACGGTAAATTTCCCACAGCGGATAAATGGTGCGATTTACTGATAGATTATGCAGATGTACTCCCCGAAGGCTACCGCTGCAAAAATGCACTTCAGCAGAGCCGATGTAATTATGCCATGAACAAGAACATAGAGAAATTTGGGGCCGATTCTCCGCCTGAAATGGTGCTTGTTTTTGAAAGCAGCCCCGGCTGGAACCAATCCGGCGGACCGGAATTGCTGACGACCGACAACCATCAGGATGAGGGCTGTAATGTTCTCTTTGTCGATGGCCACATAGAATTCATAAATAAACAAAACCTTGATGAGCTGAAATGGTAGATGGCCCGTAGTATAGCAAAACAAAACTCTGTAAATGTTTCTTCTTTTGCTGTAACTTAACTACATAGAAAATATTGGGCTTCGGTTTATTCTGTCCGGCATCAATTTCCAATACTTAACACTTTCTATTTACGGCACTTTCCGATAGAATTATCAAAGATTTTTTACAAGGAACTATAAGATGAAATCAGTATTTTCGAAAGTGATAGTAGTTGGTGCTTTATTTGCAATTTTTATCAATACACTCAGTGCCGAAGTATTCCTTCCCGGAATGCAGCCGAAGGAGGCTGGAATCGAGTTCGTTAAGGTTCAGCAATGCCGCATGTGCCATGCCAGCACGAAAAATGGAGACGCAGATCCTTTTGTCTCGTGGCAAAGCGGCGTAATGTCGCTATCGGCAAAGGACCCGATTTTCAGGGCGGCACTTGCCGTCGCCAACCAGGACATAGAAGGTATAGGCGAGTTTTGTCTGCGATGCCACGCCCCCCGCGCATGGCTTGAGGGCAGGTCCACTCCTACAGACGGCAGTGCACTGAATACCGAAGACCTATACGGCGTTAGCTGCACAGTTTGCCATAGTTATATCGATCCGCTGTCGGATGAAGCAGCCAAACTGATCAAGGACGTACCGCCAGGATATGGAAATGCCATGATGGTTTCGGATCCTCAGAATGTTGTGCGCGGTCCTTATGGAGACGGCAAAGGGGCCATGCCCCACTTAGTGCTTAAGTCGCCGTTTCATGCTTCAAGTAATCTCTGCGGCGTATGTCATAATATATCCAATCCACTACTTGCCGAAGATGTCAAGGAACAACCGCCCTATCTTTACGGGCATATTCAGCGAACTTACAGCGAATGGTTGCTCAGCGATTTTGCTAAACGAGGCAAAGACGGAACATGCCAGTCATGTCATTACAGGCCTGTCGAAGGAGGAGGCCAGGCTTCAAAATACGGCGGCTTAAAACGTGACTACTTCGTAATGCACGGCCCAATCGGCGGTTCTACATGGATACAGGATGTGACATGGATGCTATGGGACGGCAAAGACCTGGATAGGAAATCGCTCGATCTGAGTAAGCGGCGAGCAAAGGAATTTCTTGCCGAATCAGCAACACTCGATATTACTTTCAGCAAGCCCGGATATGCCACATTAAAAATCACAAACAAAACAGGGCACAAGCTGCCTACCGGTTACGAAGAAGGCCGCCGGATGTGGATTAACGCCGTCTTTCTGGACTCGTCCGGCTACGCTTTAAAGGAAATAGGAAAATATGCTGAGAAAGACGACACCATCTTCGGAGAATCTATTAAAGCTCCGACTCTGATTGATCCGGAACAAACCCGAGTTTACGAGATCTTATTTGCAATCAGCGAAGCCCGGGCCGAAAAATATAACGTAAAGCCCGGCAAGTCTTTTCGTTCTGTTTTGAACGATACCGTTATTAAGGACAACCGCATTCCCCCGGAAGGTTTCAACAACGCTGCTTTTAAGGAGCATCTTTCACAGCCGGTCGGGGCGACGTATGCCGACGGTCAATACTGGGACGAGTTCGAGATGGAACTTCCCAAAGGAACTGAAAAAGTCGTCGTAAAGCTCATGTACGAATCTGTCTCCTGGGAGTATCTGAAATTCCTGGTCGAAGAAAATAAAACCGACAACTGGGGCAAAAAACTCTACGATGCGTGGACAAAGACGGGTAAGTGCCCGCCGACCGTCGCAGCAGAGATCCAAAAAGCTGTCGAATAATAACAATGGATAATGCTACTCATCTTGGTAGTGCCGGGCCGGTTCTTGTTACGGGAGCAACAGGTTACGTGGGTGGGAAGCTGGTTCCGCGTCTTTTGCAGGAGGGATACTGCGTTCGTGTTTTTGTCAGAGACCCCGGGAAGCTGCGAGCAAAATCCTGGAAAAGCGAAGTGGAGTTTTTTGAAGGGGATGTGCTGGAACCATCGACTTTAGTGCCGGCTTTGTCGGGTGTCGAGATCGCATATTACCTGGTTCACAGTATAACCAGCGGGGAGAATTTCGCCGAGAGAGACATGACTGCCGCCCGCAGCTTCGGCGATGCTGTCAGGCAGGCGTCAGTAAAGCGAGTGATATATCTTGGAGGTTTGGGCGATCCCGAAACAAACCTGTCCATGCACCTGAGGTCCCGGCAGGAAACGGCGGATATACTGCGCCAAAACGGAGTTTGTCTTACCGAGTTTCGTGCCGCTGTTATTGTCGGTGCCGGCAGTATATCCTTCGAAATGATACGCTATCTGACCGAACGCATACCGGTTATGATCTGCCCCCGCTGGGTTCGAAGCAAAGTCCAGCCGATAGCTATTGGTGACGTCATCGAATACCTAGTATCAGCCGTACAAAATCCGGACAGCGCCGGGCAAATTATTGAAATTGGCGGGACCGATGTCCTGACATATGGAGATATGATGAAGCTCTACGCTCGCGTCCGGGGACTTCGACGCAGGCTTATTAACGTGCCGGTTCTTACTCCCCGCCTGTCATCGTACTGGGTGCACTGGGTCACACCCGTACCGGCGGCTTTTGCCCGGCCGCTCATAGAAGGGCTGCGAAATGAAGTTGTGGTCAGAGACAGTAAATCTTCGGAGCTTTTTCCAAATATAAAGCCGTCGACCTATGAACACGCCGTCCGTAGTGCATTGTCACAGCTCGTTCCCGATGAGTTTGAGGAAGTTGTTGATAGCGGGCCGGCGGACTTCAAGACAATCCATAACGGCATGATTATCGAAGTCAAACGGCGCCCGGTTCGTTCAAAAGCTTCATCGGTATACAGGACTTTTGTCGATATGGGTGGGCCAAACAAATGGCCATGTAACTGGGCATGGCAACTGCGGGCCCTGCTGGATAGAATTATCGGTGGTGTGGGTATGCGCAAAGGCCGGCCTGATCCCGAGGAAATTAAAGTCGGAGATACACTTGACTTTTTCAGGATTGAGAAAATTAAACCGGGCCGGATGATCAGGTTAAAGGCGGAGATGAAACTGCCCGGCGAGGGTTGGCTCCAGTTCGAAGTTATTCCGCGAGGAGAAGACCGGGCACAGCTTGTTCAGACTGTTTTCTTTGCTCCTAAGGGATTGCCGGGAATCGTCTACTGGTATCTGCTATACCCCGTTCATTGGCTCATCTTCGGCAAGATGATTAACACGCTGGTTAAAAGGTCTGAACAGATTAAGCCTGATGACGTAGTCTGTTTATAGCCAGTACAGGAAACTAATTGAAAGGAAATATCATGGCAACGTTAAATATCGGTGACAAAGCTCCGGCTTTTTCGTTATTAGACCAGTATGGCAAAAAGGTCACGCTCTCGGATTTCAAGGGCAAAAAGCTTCTTTTGTATTTTTATCCGAAAGCCGACACTCCCGGCTGTACTAAGCAGGCCTGCAGCGTGAAAGATGCCTCGAAGGAACTTAAAAAACAAGGGGCTGCCGCTGTGGGTATCAGCCCGGACAAGCCGGCCAAACAGAAAAAATTCGATGATAAATACAGTCTCGGTTTTCCTTTATTGTCCGATCCGGATAATAAGGTAGCAAAAGCATACGGAGCATGGGGCGAGAAATCCATGTACGGAAAGAAGTACGAGGGCATTATCCGCTCTTCGTTCGTCATTGATGAGAAGGGCAAAATCCTGCAGGCTTCTTATAAAGTTAAGCCGCTGGACACCGTTCCGAACGCCACTGAAGTTTTAACCTGAAAGGCAACCTGGAAATAATGATACCAAAATATCCTGATTCGACAGAAATCTCTATCGATATGCGGGAAGTCCTTCACCCGAAGTTCCAGGCCCTCCCTGATGGTATATCCGAATTTACATTCGCCAATATTTATCTATTTCGAGAAACCCACAATTACAGGGTGTCTGACTTAGATAATGGACTTTTTGTTATAACCGGCAGGGACGAAGAAAATCCTTTTTTCATGCTGCCCTTCGGATTGCCTGATGAGAATATCATCAGAGAGCTTTTCAAAAATCACCTCACAATGAAAGCAGCCACCGCCGGGCAGGCCGAAATACTTACAGCTATGGGATACTCCGTCATTGAGGACAGGGATAATTTCGACTATCTATATGCACTCGAAGACCTGGTGAACCTTACCGGCAGAAAGTTCCACAAGAAGAAGAATATGCTCAATATATTCGTAAAAAACAACGAATGTCAGGCAAAACCTCTGCTCGAAGAATACCGGGATGACGCCCTGCAGATTCTGGAGCGATGGAACGACCAGCACGGCGGGCCGAACGACTTTCACGCTGCAAAGGAAGCTCTTGAGAAAATGTGGCCGCTGCAGCTATGCGGCGGTATTTTCTATATCGAGGGGCAGCCTACAGCTTATTGCCTCGGAGAAGAGCTTGCACTTGGTAAAAGTTTTGTGATTCATTTCGAAAAGGCCGTTCTCAGCGAAGATTTTAAGGGGATTTATCAATATATCAATCAGGCGTTCGCTTCGATACTGCCGGAAAAATACAAAACAGTAAACCGGGAGCAGGACCTCGGCGATCCCGGCCTGAGACACGCGAAAATGAGCTATCGCCCGGTAAATTTCGTCAAAAAGTACAAAATAATTTCCCCGTAGGCGTTTTTCCGGGATACCTGACATTTCCTTTCGAGCCGTTAAAAATATTTTATATACCTGAACGTACTGTTTCGGTGTGTAATATAATGAAGAATGGTCATTCTTGATGTGAATGTGAACTATGATAGAAGATAAGCTGCTTATTCTCAGATTCAAACGGGGCCGTAATGAAGCCCTGAGGCAGATCTACGACAAATACAAGGTCGAGCTGCTCAGGCTCGCTGTGGTGCTCGTCGGCGATGTGAATACGGCCGAGGACATGGTTCACGATGTGTTTGTTAAATTCGCCCGGTCGGCGGATCGCATAAAGCTCATTGGCAATCTGAAAAACTATCTGGTTACGAGCGTGATCAATCGCGTGCGAAACCACCTGCGTGACAGCAACAGGCATTGTGAGACTGTTCTCGACGGTGCGGAACTGCTTGCTTCATCCGAACGAGGTCCCCGGCAATGGGCGATCCTCGACGAGCAACTGACGCTGCTGAGCAAGGCTTTGCAGGGATTGCCGTACGAGCAGCGGGAAGTGATCTGCCTTCGGATGGAAATGGACATGACGTTCCGCCAAATTGCGATGCGACAGAGCGTGTCTGTCAACACGGTCAAAGGCCGATATCGGTATGGCATTACAACACTGCGGTCGTTACTAAATGGCGAGGTGGAAAAATGAAATCCGCAGATGAGATAAGACAACTTTTTAAGAACGCCGAGCTTGGTATCGATTCGGATGCCGACCAAAAGGTATTTGAAGATGTACGCCAGGCTCATCAGAAAACAACTAAGAAGCTTCCGGTTATGCCGGAGATATGGAGAATAATAATGAAAAGTAGGAAAGCACAGTTTACCGCTGCGGCAGTGGCAGTACTGGTAATTTACTTATGTTTGCAGATGCCGAAAACCCTTGTGGCCCCGGCGTATGCTTTGGACGACACCATCAAGGCATACAACTCGATTCGCACTCTTCACGTCAAAGAATTTAGCACGGTCTATGGCCAAAGATGGGACGCAGAGTCATGGATAGAGTTTGATGAAAACGGAAAACCCAGACGATTCAGGTACGAGACGAACCGGGTCTCAACCGGCGATGAAATAGGACCGGTTACTGTTGTCAATGACGACGATGGATCATATACCTGGCTGCCGAAACTCAACCTGGGTTTTAAAAGATCGGGCGAGTCAGTGATTGGCAGCTCATTGGTGCAATGGGAGGTAACTGATGCCGCCCCGAAACTGGTGTTCGAGAAGCTGCAAAAGCAGGCCAGAGACGGCAAGATCATACTGGACGTGAATGTGCCACAGCAAAAGAATGAACCTATTGTTCTTGTCGTGACGTATCCTGATGAAAGTTGGTCAGTCAATTGGAAGAAGGTGCTATACATCGATCAGGCGACCCGATTGGTCACAAAAGAAGAGAAATTTGAGAAGCGGGACGGGCAATATCAACACGAACGAACGGCTGAGTTTTTCGATTACAACAAACAGATCGATCCGGAGAGATTCAGCCTTGACAAGGAGCTGCCGGAGACTGCGTTAACAATAGACCAATCCGGCAAAGAAGTTGGTCTGGCACAGGGCGATATGACTGACAAGGAAATTGCCGAGGAAGTCACTTTGCAATTTCTTAAAGCAGCTAACGCCGGGGATTTCAACAAGGTTGGTCAACTCTATTTGGGAATACCCGCCTTCCTGGTCGAAAAACTGTCAGGTGGAAGTGGAGGAAATGAGTTCAAAATCATCTCAGTTGGGCCGGTACATCATGATCCTGACCCTGATTCGAATGTACTGGAGTGCCCATGCAAGACTTTTGGCGAGACTGGAGGACAGTACTATGTATTTGATATGACGATCCACGTGCAACCTGTTTCGGGTCAACCGGGAAGATGGATGGTCTGTGGAACAACGTCTCATGCGAAACCTGTTAAGGATGAAGCCGCCCAGGCAGAATACGAGCCGACAACAGAAGAACGAGTTAGGGGATTTGTGGCTGTGCAGGGAAGCGGACCCAAACCTCACCCCAGATTGAAACAGGTGGAGGTGGATCTCGGACGCAACGAACGCGATCTTGTGCCGGTCAAGCTTGTAAGCTTGTCAGAGTTGGACACCGTGTCAATCAGCATATCAGGACCTGGGGCAGCATTCTGCACACCCTGGATCGAAAAGGATTGTCAGCTCCACGTAGGCGATCAAGCGCTATTGCGACTGCCCAATCCGGCTCGCATTTGGCTAGAGGTGGATTCGCATCAACACGATCCTGGTGCGTATGAACTGACAGTCCATTTGTCATCGGGTCAAGGCACCGAATTGCGTATCCCCGGTATCGTGACCATCTATGATGTGGCTCTGCCTGAACAGCAAACCGTGGGAATGGATCCCCGTGTGTGTGTCGTTGGCCTCTCCTGGTGGGTCAACTATAAGCCAGAGGCACGCAAGCGTTTGGAGGTTTTTCTTGATGATTTGGCCATGTTACGCAGTACGGTGTGTGGTGTTTTCTATACGTATAATCCGACCAATGTCCGACACCAGGTAAAGATAGCAGGGACTAATCAAACGCTGCATAACGCAGGCCAGGCGGGACTCATAGATATTAACAACCTGCCGGATCTTGACTTTTCATTCTTTGATCCCTGGATTGCAGGTGCTGCTCAGCGCGGCATGACCCATTTAGAAATAAACGGTCGTCTACACCTTTCTGAACATGAACGCGCATTTGCCAACGCTGTTCTGGGAAATGATATTGTCTGTTCTGATGAAATAACCTGGAAGACGCTCATGTGGCTACACAGCCAGTTTAGAGACTATGCCATCAGTCGTGGCATGACTGAAACCTGGGCCAAAATCGATACGCAACTGACTCCTGAAACGATCCCGGATTACGTACAGACAGCATGTCGTTATCAAAAGATCGGGTATCGTACCTATACGGATAACGTAGATCATTTCGCGAAAAACGCGACACATTTGAATCAGTTAAATGCTCAAAATGACTCCTGGTACATGAGTTATGGTCACACACAGGAATTTTTGGCGCTCACGCGACCCACACAGGGCAAAGCAGCGGTGCCGTTGGATGAGGGGGATCAGGTCTGGTACTATGACGGTGGAAATTACAACACTCCCTATGAGGAGGGACGAAGAAAGGCTTGGCGTGCCTGCGCCATCGGCGTCAACGGCTACACCTGGTGGACGTATTGGTCGGACAATTCCAAAGACCAACTTGTGTGGTATGATCCAGAGAAAGAATGTATCATTCACTCTCCCACCTGGCATGGCTTGCGAGATGGCAATGAGGACACCGCTTACTACCACATGCTGCAACAGCGCCTACAGACCAAGGGAGACGAAGCAGGACTGGCCCGCCTGGCATCATTGACCGGCAAGGCAGAAGATGCGCCCTTGCGCATGGTCGAGATCAAACATCAAGACTACAATTATGACGATTTCGATGGGACAATCGGCTTCCGACAATTCAATCAAGCCAAGCGCGAAGTGCTCAGGATGCTGTGTGCGGATCAATAAATCCAAGAAAAAAAGGTCAGAGCCAAAGTCTGTCGGATGGGTAGGTTTCCTACGTAAGGCATCATTTGGACTACCCCACCATAAGGTGTCCCTAAGGGAATGCGGTTCTACTGGATTATATAACCGATTTTTTTGAAAACATGATATTTATGGTGTTATCAGGTTAACGCCCTTCAGTTTTTGTCAGGAAAAACATATAATAACTTGTTAGCAAGAACCGAAAGGAGTGTAATCTGTGAAAAATGAGAGCTGCAATATCTGGAATAAGCAACTTGTGCAATCAATTACTCTATTCGCACTTCTCTTGATCTTGTTTGGATCAGGCGGTTGTGTATTTCCCCCAAGGCTGACAGCCGAAGACCGCAGAAGCGATGTAGAGTTCCTGGCCCGGTGGGCGCGAAACTATCACCCGTGTGTTGAAGTCAATTCAAAGGTCGCGGGGCTGCCCGATTACGAGAATCTACTACCCAAGTATATGGGCCTGGCCGAGCAGGCCCAGACCAACGAAGAATTTCTTCAGGTGGTCTGGGGATATTTCACATTGATTGGAGCTTCGGGACACGGCTACCTGCTTGATGAAGACAGCCTGCTGGGATACATGGAGGATTCATTCCGTACTGGCGCAAAGGGCTGGGGGAGCGATATTCCATGGCTCCGGTTCTGGGAGGCAAGGTACTGGCCCAAGCGTCATAAAAAAGCCTTTGCGCACGCGCCGTTTCCGATCATACGTGAAGGGGAGGACTACTTCACGGGTGAGGATTGGTCTTCTTGGGGCAAGCGCATACCAGAAGGCTCTCAGATTGTCGCAGTCAATGGGATGACCTGTTCGGACTATAAGGATTATCTGATACGCCAGACGGCTTTGAGGTATGTGGCAGGAAATACAGACAAATTCACTGAATCATTGCTGGTTATGAATGAGGGGCCGGGTTTTAAGGGTTGGGATGTATCCTTCCGGCTGCCTGACGGCAGTGAGTGCGATCGATTCGTACCCCGACGGATAGGGCAGCGACGGCTGGATAAGTCGAGGTTCACGAACTGGCGCAAGAGAAACTGTACGTGCGTGGAACTGAGTGATGAGGTCGGATACGTGCGGATCAAAGTAATGATAGGGATATGGGAGAAATCCGACGGGGAGAAGATCCGCCGCTTTCTCGAAAAGTCACAAGGTCGGTATAAGAAGCTGATTATTGATCTGCGACACAATGGAGGAGGTTCACCGACCTACGCGTTTGAAAACTTGATTCGGCCATTTCTGAATGAGCCGCTTGTTTACAAACTGACCTCGGGTATCAAACGCAAGGTCCTGACGGACGACATGTATATTGTGCGTGTCGGTGCCTGGGAAACGGCCATCGATGAAGTACCTCCGCCTGCCGGCTTCGATCCCAACCAATGGGTTTTCCATGAGATGCATCGGGAAGTGAAGCCCTCGGATCGATATGCGTTCAATGGTGATATTTATGTTCTAATGGATCAATACAGCGCCTCTGCGACGGAGACATATCTGGATGCTGTCAAGCGAACGGGATTGGCAACACTGGTCGGTCAAAGGTCCGCTGGAGCCGGGGGCGATTACATCATTGCGCCGGTCATGCGACTGCCCGCCAGCGGCATGATTTTTCGCATGGCAGCGGACCTCGATATCAATCCGGATGGGACTTTCCAGGAACTTACCGGTGTGAAGCCGGATATGGAATTACCTTCATGTCTACTACCGGATAGAGTTGATAAAGCAACACTGCTTAAAGATCCCTGGATACAGGCAGTCATCAACGGTCTCAGTACCCCCATAACCGACACCTCTACACAGCACCAATAGAAATATGAACTGTCATTATGTGTCAAAATGCTCACGTGTTTGTGAGATTATTGAAAAAGAAGGTAATGAAGTAAGAACTGTAGAAAATTTGCACGAAAGCATGACTTTTTGTGCTTTTAGCATATTGCCTGCTTATGAATACTCCTATAGAATAATTCCCTAATTGATAATTAAGGATATGAAACAGGATGAGTGAACGTAATATGAAAACACGCCGGGATTTTTTGAAGGGCTTGATTGCTGCAGGTACAGCAACCTTTTTTCCTTCGGCTGTGCTTGCAAAAGCCGCTGTCAATCGCAAACGAAAGCCCAATGTTGTAATGATTGTCTGCGATGATCTCAACGACTACGTCACTGGTATGGCGGGACATCCCCAGGCGAGTACCCCTCACATCGCCAAACTGGCTCAGTCGGGAGTGGCTTTCAAACGGGCTTACAGCAACAATCCAATTTGCGCGCCGTCGCGATCGAGCTTCCTGACTGGTATCTACCCGCACACATCGAAAAACCTGTTCTGGGACAAGTGGTTCGAAAATCCCGTGCTCAAGAATTCCAGGACAATCATGGAGCACTTCCGCGATAACGGTTATCATGTCACCGGCTCGGGCAAGCTCATGCACCACCATCGCCCTTCGGAGTGGAGCGAGTACAAATATAAAGCCGACTACGGCCCATTCGTCTATGACGGCAAGGAAAGGGTTGCCCATCCATCGGTGCCCCAGCCTTTTCAGAGCATCGGACACGTTGACGGTTCCTTTGCCCCGCTGTCGGACTTGCCTTATGGCCCAAAAGCCGAAGGCAACAAGGGCTGGATATACGGCACATGGGGCAAGGTACAAAAGTACAATTACGTTGACGAGGACAACCGTGACCCTACTCCCGATGAACGTAATGCTGCATGGGCGGAAAGCAAGATCAATGAGTTTTCTAAACAGAAAGACGGCAAGCCTTTTTTCCTCGGCGTCGGTTTTATTCGTCCGCACACCCCGCTGCATGTGCCCAAGCGTTTCTTCGATATGTTCCCGCTGGACTCGGTCAAAGTTCCCGTGATCAAGCCTAACGACGCCGAAGACTGTCACTATGCAGACCTTTATAACGACAGTGTAAAGGGGCTGAAGTACTTCCGCCTGCTCAAAGAATCGTATCCCGACATTGATTCGGGATTAAAAGCGTTCACCCAGGCATACCTCGCCAGCGTAGCAGCCGTTGACGAATGTATCGGAAGGGTTGTCGAAGCGGTGAACAAAAGCCCGTTCAAAGACAATACCATCATCGTCGTAACAAGCGACCACGGCTGGAACATGGGCGAGAAAGATTATCTTTTCAAGAACTCACTCTGGGAAGAAAGCACGCGTGTGCCACTCGTCATTCGGGCGCCGGGTGTTGCGGTACCGGGAGGCTTCGCCGAACACCCTGTTTCACTGATTGATATCTATCCGACACTCGTTGACCTCTGCGGGCTTGAAGGCGACACGCGAAAGAACAACAAAGGCGCCAGGCTGGACGGCCACAGCCTTCGCCCTTTCCTTGAAGAACCGAAATCCGAAACATGGGACGGGCCGGATGCTGCATTGACGATGATCTATGCCGGCAATAAAACCGGTAACGATCCTGCAAAACAACACTGGTCCGTCAGGACAATAAGATGGCGTTATATCCTCTACAACAATGGCAGCGAGGAATTATACGACCACGATGATGATCCTTATGAATGGAACAACCTGTCCGGCAACGCCCTTTATACTAAGATAAAAACCGAGCTAAGGACCAAAATCTTCCGCATGACCGGTCGGTAATAATAACAAAGCAAAAGCCGACTAAAGCAATTCCTCTCAGTACCTCAACTGGCTTGCCTTTGGAGTGACCTTGTCAATATTGGGCGTCACGTCAACGTTAACGTTTCGCATGGCCCATGCCAGGCCGCCGGCCATAATCCCCTGCACGCCGGGATTGGTCCAGATGTCGTCGCGGTGCCCGAAGGATGTATAGAAGACCCGTCCTTTGCCGTGCATGCGCGCCCACGTCATCGGGAACGGCGGCCGCTGATAGCAGTCGCCCTCCATTCCTTCGTTGTCCTCAATCAGTACCACGTGTAGGTCCTTGGCGAAGTTCTTCAGAGTGTACCACTCTTCTTTGAGCGAGACGCTTTTGCCGAATTCTTTTACTCCGGGAAAGTTCGGCGAGGCCGCACGTATCGTAGCGTTCTGCTGATCGCCGTGGACGATAAACTCGCCGCCAATCATCGCGATGTAGGGGTCCACCTCAGCCTGGTTTTCGTTTCTCGGCCCCTTCGAATGGAAAGAGTCCGTAGCTGCGTGAAAACCAACAAAACCTTTCCCGGCGGCAATCGCATCTAAGAGTTTCTTCTTGCCCTCGACTGTCATGGGCGGTGTTTGCTGTTTGTTCGGCTCGGTCAGGACGCCGCTGGTATAGAAGGCAATCGCATCATACTCGCCGAGGTCGCCGTCGAAAACCCTGCCGTCTTTTGTCGAGACAACCTCGAAACAGTGCTTTTGGCCCAGCTCGTTAAGAATTCTCTCCGAAATGCTTAGCTGACTGCCCTTGCGTTTTACTGCTTCATGCTCGAAGCCTGCCGAACGCGAAAAGTAAAGGATTTTCTGTTTCTTCTTATCGGCACCCGCGACCCAATGCATCGGAAACGCCGAAGCTGCTACTGCTGCAGAAGTTGCCATAAGCATATTCCTGCGATTCATAATTTTGTTGGAATTCGATTTATTGCTCATTGCTATTTGAACCTCCAAAATGTTTAGTGTCTCGATTATCGTGTGAAATCATAACATAGCCTGCCGGGTTGTTCCAAATGTTTTTATCCCTGCGCTAAACGAATTTATTCTTGATAAGGCCGTCACCTTTAACTAATATCGCGTACCATGAAACGACGACAGTTCTTAAAAAGCATTTGCAGCACAACATTAGGAGCGGCGGCTTTTCCATACGTTGTCCCGTCTTCGGTATTGGGCGCAAACGGTGCCTCACCGCCCAGCGAAAAAATCGTAATGGGTTTCATCGGCGTAGGCAGCATGGGCGGCGGGCATTTACGGTCGTTCCTCGGATACGAAGACGTGCACGTGGCAGCAGCTTGTGACCTGCGTGAAATATTCCGCCAGAGGGCCCTCGAAAGGGTCAAACGGCGGTACGGCGGCGATGGCTGCAAAGTCTATCGCGATTATCGCGAATTGCTCGCCCGCCAGGATATCGACGCTGTGACGGTTGTCGTGCCCGACTTCTGGCACGCCCTTATCGGTGTCGAGGCCGCCCGCAACGACAAGGACATGTATTACGAAAAGCCGCTGGCGATGAGCATCGCCGACGGCAAGGCCGTGCGAAGCGCCGTCAATCGGCACAAAGTCATTTTCCAGTTCGGCACGCAGCAGCGGTCGGATGATAAATTCCGCTTTGCATGCGAACTGGTTCGCAGCGAAAAAATCGGCAAGCTTCATACAATCATGGTCGGCTCGCACGCGAGCATTACCTGCCCGAACCAGCCGACCCAGCCCGTCCCGCCGAAGGACGAATTCGACTACGAAACATGGCTCGGCCCTGCGCCCTGGGCGCCCTATACATACGAGCGATGCGCATCGCGAGCCATGGGCACCGAAGGTATGTGGACGCATATCTATGATTATTCCCTCGGCGGCCTCGGCGGCGCTTGGGGAGTCCACCCAATAGATATCGCCCAATGGGGCAACGGCACCGACCACACCGGCCCGGTCGAGATTCATGGCACCGGCGTAATTCCCGCCGACGGCCTTGCGGATACTCCAATCGCGTGGGAAGTCGAGCACGTTTATGCCAACGGTGTAAAGATGATTCACATGAACACCAAAACCGCCCTGAAGCGCGCCGAACAATTCAAGCTGAACAAGGGCCTTGGAGTCCTGTTCATAGGCGACAAAGGCTGGGTCCTGGTGGAGCGGGGCTTTATCGACGCCGAGCAGAAGTCCATCCTGACAGCAACAATCGGCCCCGATGAAGTCCGCCTGCCTCGCAGCAATAATCATCGCCGGAATTTCATAGAATGTGTCAAGAGCAGACAGCAGACAATCTGCCCAGTTGATTCCGCCGTCCGTTCCGACACCATCTGCCATCTGGATGACATCGCGATAAGGCTCGGCCGAAAGCTCCGATGGAACCCTGAAAAAGAGCAGTTCATCAACGACGAGCAGGCCAACAGAATGCTGAGCCGCCCCATGCGAAGCCCCTGGCATCTGTAATGCTAAACGAGCTGTTTCAAGTTTTAATTTACCCTTTTACATCAAAGAAAGTTCTCAAGCTCTTCTCGCTTCTGACCGATAAAGTTATTAATGGGCTTCGAAGGAAACTGCTAAGTCATATCAGAGAAGATCAAACCAGGCCCACCAGTTGGTGAACGGTTGAATGTTAAGGAGCGAACATGTTTAAGACAAAAGAAATTATGACAAAAGGAGTCATTTGCGTACACATAGACACTCCCATATTCGAAGCCATAGAGATCATGGTGAAAAACGGCGTCTCTGGTGTTCCAGTGGTCGAAGAGGATATGACCCTTATCGGAATGCTCTCGGAGCAGGATGTCCTGCGTCTACTCCATACCTATAAACAGGAAAGAGACCGGACAGCAGGTGAGTTCATGACACATCCCGCCGTCTGTTTTGAAGAAAATGAAAGTTTGCTGGACATTTGTTATCGTCTGAGAGACTCCTCCATCCGCAGAGTCCCGGTCACATTGGATGGCAAAGTGACGGGTATTATCAGCAGGGCCGACATTCTCAAATGTATCCTGCAGCAATTGCAGCAGCCATGCCACACCGGCAGTCATTAGGATATTGGCCCCACCATTATTGATCGGTGGTATAGGGCCCACACTTCGAGGCCATAAGGCTAGGCCGAAAGCTCCGCTGGGACCCGGAAAAAGAGCAGTTCATCAATGACGAGCAGGCCAGCAGAATGTTAAGCCGACCCATGTGAACCCCTTGACATCTATAAGCCGGTATATCCGTCGTTGTTATAGATTAAGCAGGGCACGCAAAATTCATTTTGCACGAGCAGGATAAATAATTATGATAATCACAGAAACCGGTTATTGTTCCTGCTCCCAAAGGCGAGTTGTGTTATTTTTATTGAGCAATAAAAATTACCCTAAAGAGCAAGAATTCAATGTGTCCGCTACAGGATATTCAAAATATAGCTTGATTCTATCTTCAATGTTATACTTAAGGGAAGTACATACCCTTTCCTTGGAATCACCACCAAAACTCTGTTTGGGACAGCCTCCTAAACATATAGGAAAAAACCGGCAATTATAACAATCAGAATCTTTATCGAATTCATAATTTAACCATTTACTGAGGTTCCGGCCGAATTGAGGTCCACTTTTCAAGTCACCAGTTCGTTCGTTTGGATTAGTAACATCAAGATAGCATTTAAATAAATGTCCATCGGCATTTATTACAAGTGTATTATTTCTTACACCTGTACAAATACCATAAGAAGCGTTTAGAAAATCAGGTATTGCAAAACCGGAAGAAGCAGCATGGCGCAAAAGATCGGTCTGAATAAGAGCGAACTCGGATGAAGTCATATACTTCTTATCGTCCTGGTTATAAAGAAATCCCGATATACATGGTTGATAATGAAAAAGTGGAGCAAAATATAGTTCGGTAATATATTCTTGAAACTTAATCTTGGAAAAATAATCTATCAAGGCATGGATGCTGTCAATACTGTGTGGGGTTACGTGTACCCGTATACATATTTCAAAATACTCGAAGGCAAATCGGATATTATCCAAGATACGATCAAATGAACCTGTTCCGGATTTTGAAAAGCGTGTTTGGTTATGTAAATCCCGCATACCATCTAATGTTATCTGAACTTTATGAACCCCAAGGCCGGCCAGCCTTCGTGTAACATCAGGAATTAGTAATTCTCCGTTTGTAACCAACATAGCATTATAGCGGCAATGCAACTTTTCGCTGATGGTCAAAAAGGCTTTTGAGAGATCATACAAAATATTCAAACATAATAGTGGCTCACCTCCGAACCATTGCACATATAGTTCATGATATTTAGATAAATTGGCAGCAACTAATTGTAATACTCTTTTTTGGTTTTTTGTTGAAAGTACGTCGGTGGATTTATATTCGAAGCAATAAGGACAATCAAAATTACAATTAAGTGTTGGCAAAACGACTAAACCAAATTGAGTATGATTGAATCGTTCCTGTTGAGTTCTATAACGTATGTAAGATAGTTCGTCAAAATCATCATCCAGGAGAAATAAGTTATTACGCAGATCGAATAATAACTTTTTTTCTTCAGCATTTAGGGTAGCAGGTATACCTTTTAAACTAACGGATTCGAGAAATCCGTATGCTTCTGTTGATAGTAACATAGCAGAACGTGAGATCAGGTTTACAGCGTATATTCGTTCAGATGCTTCTACAGAAATAATGTAGCGAGACTTCTTCATAATACACTCTAAATGTCTAAAGAAATTGAAAAATAATTAATGGTCAATTAAAGGAGAGAGTGGAGCTGTTGAAAAGCATAAGATTGCTTCCTCGCTATACTACTAGTAATGACAAGAGGTTTATTTTCAAGTCATTGTGAGCTATTCGAAGAATAACACAACAGTCTCAAATGTCGTCTTTGCACTTTTCAACAGCCCCGGAGTAACCAAAGGGTGCTGACCTTCGGTAACGGTTTAGGCTATAGCCACGTTACCACTACAACAAGCTAAGACTCGCCCTTTCTTTACCACCATATAATTTGAAATTGCCCCAAGAAGATCTTCTATTGTTAAATCGTCGTGTTGGATACGCATTCCTTCTGGGATAGTAACAATAATTTCACGCTCACCAGAACGCTTAACTTCCCATTCCCCCAACTTTTTAATTTTTTCTTCGTTTTCCTGCATTTGAATCATCTCCTTTCAAGCTATATATTTGGGCTAATTACGAGTAACTCTCTCCGGCATTTGTAATAAGCCTGACAATATTTATGTGATCTCCATATAACGTCCCAGGGATCTTATTGTTAAGCAAGAGAGCACAAACAAAAACGTTGCCGCCTCAAAGCTGTTGTATCCGCTACGGCTAACTCTAAATGCTGTTTGCCTGTCGTGCAAGAAAAAAGGAGAAAAAATAAAAAATCCAAATAATTATATATTTTTACTTGACGGACAACACACTTTTATGTATGATTGTTATTAAACAACATCATACGTATGTTGTATGTAGCATGTCGTATGTCGGATAAGGATGTTAAAATTCGTTAACAATCGAAAATCGGCAATCGAAAATCTAAAATTGAGAGGAATCCTTATGTCTACTGAAAAACAAATCAAAGCGAATCGTCAAAATTCACAAAAATCGACGGGTCCTAAAACCGACGAGGGAAAGGCGGCGGTCTCGCAGAATGCTGTTAAGCACGGCTTGTTCGCTGAATCTGTCATAAAAGGCGAAAACGAGGCTGATTATGAGGTTTTTCACGACAATATGCTCGCTGAGCTTGCACCAGTCGGGGTGGTGGAAGCTGTTCTGGCCGATCGAATCGCGAGCCTCTGGTGGCGTCTGAAACGTGCTGAACGTATGCAGAACCAGTCAATAAACGTGATGATAGCACGTGATGAGCCCAGCCCGTTATCGCAGCGTCTGCATAATTGTCTGCCGAAAGACCTGCAGGAAATTGACTACGATACGAGGGCCGCCGGGCCGGAGCTGGTCCTCGGCAGGTCGATAATCAAGGATTATTCGTATTCAAGGGTGCTCGACAGGCTGATATTGTACGAACGGCGGATCGAAAACAGCCTGAATAAGGCCATGCGAGAGCTTGAAAGACGGCAAATGATTAGGCAGGTTGAGCAGCAGTATGCCGAGCAGGAGCTATCGGTCCCGGAAATCCATCCCGCATCAGAGCAAAAAGACGATTTGAAAAAACAAAGCCAATCTGTGCCGGGCTTAATGGGCGCAA
>Ga0180438_10000459_pt1 | contig 80298 bp, 58 predicted proteins | sample SS_ome_12_FD_132455 | JGI IMG/M metagenome (GOLD analysis project Ga0180438, IMG submission 132455) | Hypersaline lake sediment archaeal communities from the Salton Sea, California, USA - SS_3_D_2 metaG | ecosystem: Environmental > Aquatic > Non-marine Saline and Alkaline > Hypersaline >...
GATTTGTTAAAAGCATATCCGCCAAAGAACTCAAACTTCTGCCAAATGTCTTCAGCTTGCTCTCTTGTAATCTTTTTTAGTTTGTCACTTCCCTCAAAAAACTCTGTTTTTAATTCTTTGAAGATCTTACCCTTCTTCTTGCCAATTGCTTTCCTCAAAGAGTCTGCCTGACCGCCAGTGAAACCGGCGACGATCTTCGAGATATGCATAACCTGCTCCTGATAGACAATCTGCCCATATGTGGGAGCAAGGACTTCATCGACTTCTTCTTGAATCTTCTCTATTGATTGACGACCGTTTTTACAGTCGGCGTATTTAATATGAGCTTCAGCCTGCAAAGCGCCCGGACGATAAAGAGCGTTAGCCGCAATAACATCCTCAATACTGTCCACTTCCATGTCTTGAAGCAGCTTTTTCATCCCGTAGGATTCCATCTGGAACACACAATCCGTCTTCCCCTCTCTAAATAGTTTGAGAGTGCCGGGATCGTCAAACGGAAGGTCGTCAATGTCGATTTTTATATCAAAATACTTATCCCGAATCAGATCCAAACAGCGATCAATAACAGTCAGTGTGTTTAATCCGAGAACATCAAACTTCACCAGACCGATTTCCTCAAGGTCTTCCATGGCATACTGGGTGCAGATTTCGCGTTCTTTTCCTGCGCCACCACTTGTGGTATGCATGGGAACAAAGTCTTCTATATTCCCCGGCGCGGCAACAATACCGGCAGCATGAACACTGGGACGAGTCGAAACACCCTCAACTGTCTCAGCTATCTCAAAAATACGGGGATATTGGGCTTTGAACGCCTTCAACTCAGCGGACTGATCGTAAGCTTCCTTTAATTTGATCTTTGGATCAAATGGGACCGACTTGGCAATTTCATCTGACAGGATCATGCTTCTCTTTTCGCCAGTCCCAAAGTCATCGCACGGATCCAAATGTTTAACACAGAAGCGAACAGCCCCACGAGCCTTGAAAGTCTGATTAGTACCGATCTTGCCAGTTCTTTCTCTGCCGTACTTATTAATGATATACTCAAAAACCTCAGGTCTTCTCGTATGAGCGAAGTCAATATCAATGTCAGGCCATGAGATACGCTCAGTATTGAGGAAACGTTCAAAGAGTAAATCAAACTTTAATGGGTCTAGTTTCGTAATCTTCAGGCAGAATAATACGAGACTACCACAACCGGAACCACGACCGGCACCAATGCGAATATTCTTTTCGCGACAAAAATTAACATAGTCCCAAACCATGATAAAATAACGGGAGAAACCAGTTTGTTTAATGCCATCCAGTTCGTAATCAAGCCTCTGGACGTACTCAGAATCTGTCTGTTTCCCGTACTCTGCCAGCCCTTCTTTTGCCAATTGGATCAGATACTCATGCTCATCGCTAAACTCAGGGGGCATCTCGATTTCCGGCAATAACATAGGGACATTTTCTTCATCCGGCTTGATCTTGAGATCTATTTTTTCATATATTTCATTTGTATTCTGTAAGGCGTACTCCATCTCCGGACAGAATATCTCTGCCATCTCTTCTGCTGTTTTCAGATAGAAGTCCGGAGTTGGAAGATGATATCGGGACGGATCTCTCATGCTTTTCCGCATTTCAATCGCCATTAACACTTCCTGAGCCTGCGCATGTTCTTTTTTACCATAATGAACGTCGTTGGTCGCAATGATTTTAACATCATGCTTTTCGCTCAGCGTCAACATGTGTTTGATGACGGTCGCTTCCATATCCATGCCGTGATACATTACTTCAAGATAGAAGTCATCGCCAAAGATATCTTTCATTTTGGCTGTGTTGGCTGATGCCTCATCGTATCTTTCCTGAAGAAGCAGCTGCGGAATATAACCATCAATACAGGCAGTTGAACATATGAGTCCTTCTGCATGCTCTTCCAGCATTTTGAAATCAATTCGGGATTTATAATAAAAACCTTCACGGTAGGATCTTGTGCTGAGCTTCATCAAATTCTGGTAACCAACATAGTTTTTGGCTATCAGGATAATATGACGAAGTCCTCTCATTCCACCAGACTTGTCTTCGATGTTGTCGCAAAGATACGTTTCGGTACCGATTATCGGTTTTATTTTAGGCAGACCTTTTTCTTCATCTTCTTCCATGCAGGCATTGTAGAATTTAACAACTCCCTGCATGCTTCCGTGGTCTGTGATTGCCAATGAACGGAATCCGAGCTTCTTGGCGTAATTAACCAGCTTTGACACTTTGGCTAATCCGTCAAGGACACTAAACTCCGTGTGGACATGAAGGTGGTGAAAATCTGAATTGGGATACATAATCTCACTACGGTTAAGTTGTGTTTTCTAATTCATCCATTTTCTGGCGCAACAACTGTTGTTGTCTGCGCTGATATTCATGCTTCTGATTTCTGAAGAAAGCGCATTTATAACACTTGGCTTTAGGTCTGACAAAATACTCCACAATAGCTTGATGAAGGAGTGTTTTCTTGTCAGTTTCCTCTCCTAAATCCAATTTCGCTTCAATCATCAGAACCAATCTATCGTTTAGGTCTTCCCGAATACGAGTTGTCCTATAGTCAGTCTTTCTCCCTTTCCCCCGCGTGAAAGGGATCTCGTCTTCGGGAGTGTAATCATACTGCACTTTCCAGAGGTCAACCTTCCCCATCCACTCGCTGTAAATTTCACAATCATCGCACTGTGGGGGTTTGTATAAAAACTCCCACAGTACGTTATTAAGCGTCTGCTTAATGATTGTTTTGCTTTCTTCCGAGTTTATTTTGACGAGGAGATCGTGAATCCCCTTGTGAATCGCAATCTGCGCCTCTGGATATTCTTTCTTTGTCCGTGGCATCTGTTTTTTTAGTCATTCTCGACAAATGCATCCGTAAGACCTGATTGCTGTTTGAGTTTGCTGAGTTCTTTGCAAACATTAATCAGGGCTTCAGCCATGGCAATCGTGTCACCATCGCTCGTTCCGTTGATGAGATCTTCCATCTTCTTGATTTGCTCTGAGAATTCCGGAAGGAATTCATGCTCTTTGACACCCTGAAAAACCTTAGCCATTCTCAATCTCCTTGTTAAATTTCCAATGCACGCCACTCGTTGACGCACAAAGCTCTGTCTATTTTGGATGTTGTTTCAATGTAAACATCCAGTATGTCGTCATATTTCACTTTATGTTTCAGCGTATGATTTCCAGCTTTTTCAAGAACCAAAATATGTTCATCGTGAATTTCAAGGATCTTGATGACATAAATTGTCTTGTTGTTAACATCAGTCAGGTTGAATGGTACACTGACTTTTTTAACATCTCCGAAAACCTTTTTGATCTTCTCCCGTTTGACAATAGTTCCGTCAAACAACAACATCTGCGTTCTTCTGACCTGACGCACTCTCATGTATTATTCGCAATCCAGTCATCGGATAACCCATGAGGCTTTTCACTACCGTAATTCCGAGCGCCTTTTTGCTTGCTGTTTTTTGTTCCCTTGTAACCGCGTTTCTTGTTGCTTTCTTCCGCAAAAATAGTGCCCGCACCGCCTGTAACAATTCTCTCCGTGTGACCTCCGCAGGTGGGGCATTTAGTTAAGGCATCATCCATCATGGATTGTTCGTGTTCGTAATCACCACATTTTTCACACATATATTCGTATATCATAGTAACTCTTTCACCATTATCTCATCAAGTTTACCGCTATGAATAGCCCATTGTTCTGAAAGTTTTTCATCTGGATATTCAGCGGCATAAGCAGCCCATGTTCTCGAAAGTCCGCAATCACATATCTTAAGACTGAAAAACCGGCAATCTCCATAATGACGCAGATTTCCCCCAGAAGTTGCCCATGTCTCTAGATAATCAGAGGCAGCTTTTTTACCACTGTCTGTTGACGCCTCGTTTCCCATCGGTCTTTTTGTTAACCTTTCGTCTAGGTTCGTCTTCGTTTTTACAGGTCTTGTATTTCAAGACCCTGTTGTAAGAATACACCGGTCTCCCTGTTTTGATAATACCGAAATCCTGAGTGAACAGCTTTTCGATATCACCACCACATTCGGGACACTTCTTCAGTGTCACCTTCATGGAATGCTTTAATTCCATTACGCCACACTTGTCGCAACGATAGTCGTAACGCATAAGTGTTCAAGACGGCATGTGAATTGTTTTGTTTTTATTTGCTTGCGTCTACGATTGGCAGGATACGTTTGCAAAAATCACAATACGTTCTGGAATTTTCGACGGTGTAGAATTTTTTTACTGGAACAAATCCGTCACGCTCTACAACAGCTGATCCACAGTACTGGCAGAAAGTGTTCTGAACATTCGCAGGATAACCGTTGTAGACATAACGGAATCCACGTTTCATCAAGTCCAAACGCCATTCTGACAGCGTTAAATCGTCTGTAGTCTCTTCCTCCATGTTATGGCATTTGATATACTTCAGCAAATGCACAGGAATAACATCAGAAATTTCCAAAAGCCTGTCAAAACAATCGGAAATAAAACGTCCGTTCAGACGATAAATACAAATTGCGGAAACCTCGACATGTTTTTTCGCTTCAACGCACTTTTGGACATAAGAATAAAAATTGTCGAGATATTCCAAGAACTTGACCGACGAAAGCCCAAGAACCTTGTGGTTCCTCATAAGCTTCAGGTCAATATTGAAACCATCCGCCAGTTCCATAGCCTCATCAAATACATGTTCATTGACGAAACCATTCGTTTTGAACAGAACTTTGATGCCTTCTTTCTTTGCCCGTTCAGCAATTGTCCTGTAAAACGGCAGATGAAGAAGCGGCTCATTGTAAGTAAATACAATTGCCGGTATTTTTCTGTCCTTAATCTGCTTAAAAATGTCCGTCAGGCTCAGATGCTCTTCGTATTTACGAATATCGTAAAAATTGTACTCTTCCTGAGAAATCTCTGAGTTCTGGCAGAAATGACAGTCCAAATTGCAACCGTAACTGCCGATAGAAAATGTTTTTTCGCCGGGAAGGTAATGAAAGAACGGTTTTTTGTCGATAAGCTCAATATTTAACGCACTGAAGACGCCCATTCCGCCATAATGCAGTTCGTCATCAACATTTGAGTAAACTGAGCAATAACCGGCACGACCATCCGGAATATCACATTCTCTAGGGCATATGTTACAACTGATTGTCATATATCTATTTCCTGTTTTATCTATTTGCTTTTACCTATTATACGTAAAAATTTCTCAATCACGTAGAAATTTTTAATCTTTTTTTGGCGATTCCACCTCCTTGATATTCACGAAAAATGAGATACCACAATCCTTACAGATGCGACATTCGTCTGCAACGTGAGATATCTTGTTTTCGCTGATAATCTGGGCGTCCGGAAGAACGATGTGATCGTCTGCCGAAGACTGGCAAACAGGACAATCTTTCATGTCAAAACTCCAATGCCGAGAATCTGCTTTCAAAGCGTTCGGCTTTTTTCTGTCCAAAATGTTCAATAAACTGCATTGCGGATTTGAACGAACCCTCTTTCAGTTCGTTTGCAAACTTACGCCTGACTTTACTCCATGCGGTAGCCGCATCTCGACTGGTCATCTTTTTGCGGTCATAACCTAATTCGGCAAAATAATCTTTCTCCCCGATATGCCGAGACATGCAGTAACCCATAAGGGCTTTTCGGGCGATTTCCTTGTCGGACAATCCTTTTTCGCGCATATAAGGAACCATCTGCCCGTAAGCGAAGTCCTCTTCATTGGTGGAGTCTTTTCGGGTAATGCTGCCACCACAACGGAACCGAGAGACTGCATGAAGCATTTCATGACACAGAATCTCATCACGATCCGCCAAGATATTAATGAGTTCACTATATTCGGGCTGGTCGAAAGAAACAAAGATATCATTGGTATGCATACTGAACAATCCACCGGCACCTGAAGTATTCAGACAATACTGAATGGCTGATCCTCTGGTTGAATAAACAGAAAGTTCAGCAACCTGCTCTGCTTCTTCAGGGAAGTTTCGCCAGATGAAATCCATTGGTTTTTTATAGAGGTCACTTTCTTGATCAATCGGCTCAGTAAAACGGTGACCAATCAGCTTTTTGATCTGCTGTGCATGATCGGTAAGCTGTTTATTGATTGCTTCTCTTCTTTTTGCTATTTGCCTAAAAACGTCAGTGCGCATTTTAGGTTTCCTTGTTTACTGGATTCAGAAGTACATCTATTTCCCTGTGCATATCTTTTTTCATTTTTTCCATATCCTGCGTTGGCTTCTCCCTTGATTGGATCAGAAAGGTTATTTGCCTATCCTCCAGATCGGCAAAAAAAGCAGTGTCAGGCGTAATTTCCATGTCTTTAACATTGAAATATCTTTCTGGCATAACGCCCACCCACTTCATCGGGAATATCTTTTCCAATCTTATGCCAATTTTGGAACGAAGGACTGGATTCATGTCTACGAACAACATTCCTTTTGTTTTGTCTATTTCAAATTTAACATCTTCTGGAAGGGAAAGAAGAACTGACTTTTTCTCATCGTGCATCTTGATATAAACGACGATGCCTTCCATGTTTTTAATTGCTTCTTCAATATTCATAGCACATTCTCCGTTACTAAGTTCGATTAAAGAAGTTATCCGATACTTTTCCCAATTTTTTTGCCGGAATCCATTTTGACGGTAGGTCTTGTCAATGGAATATCGGAATCTTTACTTTCTTCATTCTCTACTAACATTTTTAATTCCTCTTCTGTCGGAGGTTCTGCATCTTCGGGGAGTTCAATATCTGAAATTTCAATTGACGGAGACTTTCCTACTGGAGTTGTCGGCTCTTCCACCTCTGTTATATCTTCAGGACTAATCTCAACACCCACTTCTTCCTGAACGACACTGAGTGGATCAATCTTTTCGACACCAGCCGCTGTTTCCAGAATAACTTCAAGTGGCAACGAGCAGATAGAGCCATCTGATCCCTCAAATGTGACACTATCACCCATCAGGCTTATTTTCCACATGCCTGTCTCTGCCGCCAGATTAAACATTTTTGCTTCACCGACATATTCAATACCCATATCAAGCAACCTCCAGTCCTTTCACTTCTAATGGACAACGAATGTATTTTTTTTTGCCAACTTTCATAAAACAGGCAACTCTTACGAAAAATTCACCAAAACAACCAGTGACGATTCCTTTTCTTATCGCTAACTTCTTGAACCGTTTCTTTTCCCAAATGGTTGTTATAATCTCAATCTTTCCAATCTCCATAGTCTCTATATCCGTACTGCTTGGAGAAAACAGCATTATTGTCCCATCGTTAATGTGGGAATGAAATTCCCCCACAATGTCCTCTTGTCCAACGTTCTTAGCGATTTCATATATCTTCTTTATTTTCTTGTTGTCATACGTCACATACGACGGATGACGTTCGATTTCCTGATAAGCAAAAGCGGCATTGACTTGAATGACCTTTGAACGCTGTTTTCCGAGCAAGATTCCACAACATTCTTTGTTAAACGCTTCACATGCCGCAAATAAAACCGCCTCCAACGTCTTCCCGTTTAGTCTGACCGTGTAACCGTACCGTTTTCCAGCCATTGGGATACCGTTGATTTCACCTTTCTTTCAAAATCTTCTATCGTTGAATCGTTCAAAAGAAGGGCATCCCACTCAAGGTAATTATCTAAGGCTGTTTCGCTTTCATGTTCATCGTCACTCACTTGATCCGGTCGAATGACTTTGAAAATGCCTCCATTTTTCTTCAATATCGCATTTGCTTCGTTGGGAAACCTTACATCAGTTATTACAGCTAATTCTGGATTATCCTTTTCAATTTGTCGAAAAGTTGCTTTTACCCAGATTTCATCATCGAACATTCGTCTGCATATTTCGGTACCAAAAATCTGCAATATTTCACGGGCAGTCATATAAACTTTGTCTGGCCCAATCGAATATCGCTCTTTAATGTACTCAGGAATGTTCTCCCATAAAATCTCGCTGAGTGTTTCACGTTCCATCCCGTACATCTGCTCTTTTGATACACCGAAAAGCATAATACAGGCTTCTTTCAACATATCCGCAAAAGCGTACCGTTTTGCCCCAAATTCTTCTAGAGCTTCAAATGCTGTATCTTTTCCGGACCTCTTCTTCCCCGCAAAACCAATGATTTTCATGGAATTTCAAGATTCGCAAAGCGCACTACCGATCCTTTAAGGGTTCCAACCATCGATTTTCGGCTGTTAATTGCTATTTCCTTGAAGGAATCTTTGACTTCCTCAAGGGCATCGTCTTCCTGTTCCACACTCAAGCCGTCAACAATCTTGCTGACACGCTTCAGGTTTTTAGACATTTCCTGATCGTCAAAAAAGTTCATGGTCTCCAAACGTTTCAGGTTCTTCTGAATGCTGTTGACCTTCTTTTTGGCGAGTTTCTTGTCTTTTTCGATGCAGATAATTACTTCATCACACAATGAAGCGATCTGTGCGCGAAGATGCTTCACCGTGTTGTCCAAAAATTTGTCGATGATTTCCGACTTTTTCGTCATGTATTCCTCTGCCACGCTGTCACACATATTGGAAATCTTCTGAATGGTTTCCTCATTGGCATCCGTGCAGATGGATTTGATCTTGGCTTTCCGAATATCCTCCTCAATGAAAGACGGCATCGGAATGGTGCTGTAGGTACAGTCGTAGTAGAATGAGTCCTCTACGATGGCAGGAGTGGGCACACGAGCCTGCAGACGCTCGATAAAGCTTGCGACGAAGGTTTCCTTGTTCTGCGCCTGAAGTGCCGTAATACGGTCCCACAGCTGCTCAGCGGCCTTCCGATACTCTTCGTTGGCTTCCTCGATTACGTCATTGAAAGTATCGAGAAAGTCATGCATACAGTCCATATAATCTTTTTTGATTTCCTCATTTTCTGATTTCCAGAGTTCAAAGGAAGTATAAGGCACAAAAGCCCCAAAAACGGTATCAAATGAATACCGCTTCAAACAAGCACGACCACGCGATTCAATGCGGTCGAGTTTTTTCTTCATTTCAGTTGTAATCAGAAGTTTATTGCCGAGACTGAAATAACGGCGGAAAAATGAATTCAGTTCCTCATCGGACTCATCAAAACCCAAATCTTTGGGCGTCAACTTGGCTTGAGCACGCCAGCGACCGATATGGAGGGCTACGATAACCCCTTTTTCCATAAGGGCTTGCGTCCATCTCTCTTTGATCTGGTTGAGTTGACCGTCCGCTTTGATATTTTCTTCGACCTTGTTAAGTTCCTGTGAGGTCATAATTTGCGTCCTTTTTTACTGGGTTTTCTATTTCCTTGTGCTACCTATTATACGTAAAAAAACGCAAATCTCATAGAAATTTTTGTTAAATTTCTAAGGCTTTAAATCTGTCAAAATTCGTAGGCTCTGGATCATCCCTCCTTCTGATGCGTCCAAAAGATTCTACCATCTTCGGATAACACATAATATTCTCATACCGAGTCAATAAAACATCATCAAAATCCAGTTCATCTGGCAGAGATATTGATTCCAGTCTTTGAATTATAGCCTCAGCTTCATCACCTGCTTCTCCTAAAGCATAATTAACACTATCTTTCACCCAGTTTTCTTCTTTCTGAAGATTCCAAATGAATTGTACATGATTTGGATCGACTGTATTCAGAAATAAAGGGCTTGATTTTGAAGAACTTGGCTGAGCCTGTCGCGGTTGATTCCTCGATCTACCTCTCCGAGCACTTCGGCCCAACTGTTGATTTACCATACTTTGATTTACCGTACTTTGATACTGATGAGAAATGGGACGAAAACTTGGATTGGTATTAAAATCATTCCGGTACTTTTCACCAGACAACAAGAACATTCCTTCAGCATCTGTTCTTAAATAGGCATTCTGATCCATTTGATCCTGAGAGGTGAGATAATTACGACTAATACGCTCGAATCTTGTTGGAGAAAGATCAATAATAACACTCACAAATCCCGGCACTCTCTTTGCCAAAGCGAAATAATCATATTTATCATGATTATCTATACTGTTATTGACGGCAAACTCACATATCCGACACTTGTCAAAATTTTTAACACATGGAACTGGGAAAACAGCCGTTGTTGAAGGATCGACCCCTGCGGGTGCGGCACCGTATGGTGGTCCTCCATAAAACGGATCGTAATCACTCCTGTTTCTATTCGGCGTTGGCGCAAATTTTCTCAGCCTCTCATTATAGCCAACCCAATGGACATGATACGGCATAAAATCCGTTAGCATGAAATAGTATTTATCTTTGTTGACGTATTCGGCTCCCATGGTCTTACCAAAGACATTCCACCACTGCCACTGTGCCGACTTAAAAGGCACATAGTCGTCAGATAGGAAATCGTTCATTTCTCAGCCCTCTATGAATTTTTCTGCAAAAGTTTTAATATCTTTTTGAAAGTTTTCTACGGTTTCTTTGTCGCCCATGTTGTTTTTTCTCATCACATAAGACGGATGGTACGTCGGGAATACCTGTTTTCCATTTTTTTCCTTCAAGATCCCGCGCTTCTTAGTTATTCCTGTTTCGCCCAGAAGATAAAGAAGCGGCTGATTGCCCAATGTTAAAATTGCTTTCGGCTCAATCAATTTGATTTCCTCTACGAGCCATTTACGACAGTTCAGAACAAGATCTTTGTCCTGCGGAAAACGGTTTTTCTTAGGACGGCAACGAAGAACGTTTGTTATGTAAGTATTATCTTTGTTATAACCATGCTTTTTCAGTTCTTCCTTGAGAATAACACCGCACTTGCCTACAAACGGCTTCCCTAGTTTATCTTCATCAGCGCCGGGAGCTTCCCCTACTACCATTACCTGAGCATCGGCAGAACCGATTCCGGGGACAGGTGCGGTACAATGCTTGCACATATGGCAGTTAGTGCATTCACGAATCTTTTGCCGAAGCTTTTTTAGTTTTTCCTCTTTACTCATCAGACATCCTTTTTCCCAGTTCTTCCAAAACCATTTTTTCAATATCTTTTAAAATCCCCTCTTCCTGTTTGTCGGCAGCTTCCTCTGCAGGTATTACGTATCTCACTCTTATTGAATTAACAGTCTCTTTATCACTGTCCAATTCAATAATGTCACCGGCATGTGAGGCAATTCTGAAAAAGAGTCTTTCATACTTTTCTTCTGTCTCTTTTTCACATAGTTCTTCTACTCTCATCTGGTCAACAAGGTCTAGTCTTAGATTGCTAAGTTCTCCAACCCCCATGACCAATTCGATATTTGGGTCCAGCCTTTTTATAGCCTCTACAATGTTCACACCGTAGTAGTTCATACAAAAATCAATCGCAGAACCACCCTTCTTGCAACCAAAACAATGCCAGACGAAGCATCCGTTCTTATTTTCAATGTAAAGCGATGGATCCTTTTCGTCATGAAAAGGACAATTTATCTTCTTGGTTGTTGAATTAACATCTACCAGATTAATCCCCAACCCACCAACCATATCAAACATGTCCACGCCATGCTTTAACTGTTCACATGCTTCTTTTAAGTTTAATGCCATTTCCGTGCCTAACCATTAAGAACATCATTAAGGATATCTTCTTGCGACCATTCATCATTGGATCCTTCCTCTGGCGACGATTCCGGTTCTGGCGCTGGAGCAGTCTCCGGTTCTTTTTCTACTTCTTTCTCTTCTTTGGAGCCAGTCACCCCCTCTACTGCTTTTTTAGACAAAAAATCATCATCTGTATCCAGAAAATCTAGAATATTACCCCGTGACTCAGGATTTTTTATGTCAGCACGTTTTTCTTCGATACTCTTGGCGTTTTCATTCCCATCCACCAAACTCTGATCTTTATTGATCACCAATTCAAAATCACCTCTTGGTCCCCATCTGTTTTTGCCGATAACGACATTTAACTTATCTTCCGTTTTCGTGTCATAGACCAGAAAATATATAGCATCGGCATCATTGGCAATTTCTTGACTACCACCAAGGTCTTCGCCACCAAGAGATACATTTCCAGACTTGTCGCTCTGTTTTCTCATGCGTTCAATGGCACCACGTTTAATTTGACACAGAACCACAAGACTGAAGCCATATCGTCTGGCTGCCCCTCTCAGAGCCTTACAGATATCACCTAATTCAAGGTCAGGGCGACGAGGATTGGGAGTGTCAGGACCAATCAGAGACAAATAGTCAACGATGACAACTTTGGGCTTGAAATAACTATGAGCTTTATGGATCTCAGATAATATTCTTCCAACGGGTGTTTTCCCCATCTGGGCAACGTCCAGAATCTTCAACTTACCATTGTCCATCTCCCTCCACTTATCCAGAACCTTGTCAATCTTTCCGTCTATCTTCCCTATGTCACCGCTGAATAATTTTCCAGTACTTAAACGCCCATCTAATGCAATCATCTTGAACATGATGTCCATGTGACGCATTTCCATACTAATAAAAAGCGTTTCTTCTTTTGCATAGTTCGCCAGACGGTAACCAATATTTATTGCCATTGTTGACTTAAAGCCTCCCGGCTCTGCGGCAATAATAAGCATTCGTCCGGGGACAAACCCTTGAATTGGTTTATCGATGTCGGGTATCTCGCATTGTGCGCCCCAGAATTTTTCTGGGTTATCGCGCCGGTCATTTAACTCTTCACGAACGCGGTCTGCGCTCCCCTTCAAGTCAACCAGTTCTATCTTTGCTTCTTCTTCGCTAACTGACATTGAATTTACTTCATTGATGAGCTTCTCCCTGATGACATAAATATCTTCCTTGCTCATTAATGAATCTCCACTCTTCTTCAATATTTTGCGCAATGACTCTTCGTCATATTCGCGCTTTAATTCATGAAGATAATAAGTGAAGTTTTCTTTGTCGGTCTTTGATTGTTGGATTGTATCGTAAGTAATGAGGTGATTTGTAATGTCTTCTTCAGACGCATTTTCGATGCGCAGCTTCCTTTCCAATACTTCTCGCGTCAAAAGACATTTGAAAGTGGTGTAGTAATTAACTACGGTGGCGAAAAACATTTTATGGATCATGTCTTTAAAAAAAACAGGCATGACACCAAACGCCAAAGCCTCTTCTAAAAAAGAGACTTCGTTTACAGCACCATACAAAACATGGCGCTCAGCCTTTTTTCTGTCATTATCGTGAAGCATATTTTAATCTTTTTCGTTTTGAGATGTGTTCTTCTCATTTAGAACGTAGAAATCTGAACCTTCTTCGAGAGCTATTAGCATACCTCTTTCGTTGGTTTTTCTTTTCGGTAGCTTCAGACAGGCGATACCGGCACGATCTTCTGGCGGAAATTCAATTTTACTATTAGTGACTTTTAACAACTTACTTAATGGATTCAAAAACACTCTAGTACAATGACTCCCATGAATGACAGCATTGTAAAAGGATGGACCGAATATTTGTTCATTGGGAATGAAATCCAATCCAAAGATAGTGGTCTTTTTCTCGTCCTGTCTTTCTTCTAGAACATCACTAAGAAATGTTATCGAATCGCTGAGGTTGGATATTTTCTGATTGCGGATATTATCTATGAAGAGAACATCAGGGGCTGACAGAAGACTGACTTTTTCTGCCCAATCGTCTTCTGTCTCTTTCGAGAAAATTACACCCCTCATGGTAGCGGCAAGATTCGACCACCTAATCTTGTCAATATAGAAGCCGTTATAAGCAGCTTCTTTCATGAGAAGATATGCCAATAGACTAACGCCACTATCGGTTTTACCGATAATGGCGATATTCTTACCACCTTCGAAGAATTTGGAAATGTGGTTTGCGTCTTTGTCGGGAGCGTTTGCTTTTTTTTGAAAATGATTCTTGGCTATTCCTGCAAGAATCTGACTTTTTTCACAGGTCTCTAAGCCAGTAAAATTATCCCATCCAAGCTTGTGATATTCTCTCGGTACCTTCTGCCATATTTTGGTTGCCATTTCCTTTTCAAACAGGCAACCACATTCTCTTATGCGAACGATACCGTCAACGGTCTCCGTATAATAACCGGAGTCATCACATACAGGGTTATCATTTTCGTCCCTTTTTGTACATCTCCAAGGTGGCATCTCGTCAGTCGATTTCGAGTGATGAGACCCTTTCTGCACCTTCGCCCTTCCTTTCTTCAGGTGAAATCTTGAATGCGGCATTCTTCGCTCTGGTGATCGCCCAATTGCGAAGTTCAGTCAAATCAGCCGCCATGACCTCTGCCAGAGGATGGATTTCTCTCGCCGCTTCAACGAGGTCGTCCGTGGTGATTTCACGAGCGCCATCGTAGAAGCCCTCATGGAGAGCGTCATAGATGCAACCCTCGATTTCAGCACCGGAGAACTCCTTGGTCTCTTCAGAGAAGACTTCCAGATCAAAGTTATTGGGATCGCGCCTACGCTTCTCAAGGTGAATCTTCGCGATTTCAACACGCTCTTTGTGGGTGGGGAGATTGACGAAAAAGATGTCGTCAAAACGTCCCTTACGGAGAAATGCCGGATCAAGACGGTCTACGACATTGTTTGCCGTTGCCATCACGAATACGGGCTTATCTTTCTCCTGAAGCCACGTGAGCAACGTTCCGTACACACGAGACGTGGTGCCACCGTCCGTCCGACCGGAACTCTGGACACCGCTGATGCCCTTGTCTACTTCATCGAGCCACAGCACACAAGGTGCGACGGATTCCGCAATGCTGAGTGCATCCCGAATATTCCGTTCCGAATCACCGACAAAACCACCGAACATGCGCCCGATGTCAAGTCGGAGCAGAGGCATCTGCCATTCAATGGCAGTTGCTTTTGCCGCGAGAGACTTTCCGCAACCCTGAATCCCGATAAGCAGGAGTCCATTCGGTGACGGAAGACCGTATTCTGCCGCTCTGTCGGTAAATGCTTCTTTCCGCTTCTTAAGCCATTCGACGAGATACTTCATACCGCCGATGCTCTCCATGCTTTCTTCCGTTTCAACGAATTCCAGAAGTCCGTTTTTCAGAATGATCTGTTTCTTTTCTTCGTTGATCTTTTGAGCCGAGATTGTCCGAGTTTCGACAAGCGATTTCGAGTATGCGTTATCCGCTTCCTGCAGAGTCAGACCCTGCGTTGCCTTAATAACCGATTCACGTTCAGGCGCAGTCAGTTTGTACCTTTCGAATCCGGGGAGCGATTTGACGTTTTTCAACAGGTAGTCGAGATGGTTTTCGATTTCCGGTTTGGTCGGGTAATCGTAATTGACGACGGTAACACGTTTATCGAGTGAAGACGGGATGTGGAGTTCCGGGCTTACGATCAGAATGGTCGAATAAATCCGCACGATGTCATTGGCGATAACACGCAACTGACGTTCGATTTTGGGGTCAACATTCCCCTGAAGATAACGGAAGAAGTCGCAAAGAACAAAGAAACTGCCCTCACGCTTGCTTTCGTCTTTGTCTTTTCGGTCGATATCATCGACGTTTTTGCTGATAAAATCGAGTACCCCATAAGGATCCGTTTCATCAGCCTGTCCACCATTGGGATCATTTGTCGGCTTAACATTCTTTTCGTTACAAACAATGCCTTTGACACAATCCCACGTATACACCGTCTTTTCGGTCAAAGTGGCGATATCTTCAATATCGCTCATGACACGGTCTTCTTCATGCGTGACGATGTAGATAATGGGATGCCGTGACCTGATCAGGATATCCAGAGCCTGAGCATTCTTGGTCATATTTTTTCTGATTTTATTCTTGTCTACTTCTTTTTTCTTTTTCGCCATTTTCTTTTCTCCGTTATGATGGTTTTGCCTATTATACGTAGAAAAAAGCGAATCTCGTAGAAATTCTCTAATTTTTTTTACTTTCCCCCTAAATTTTCCATCAAAAAACCAAAATCATGTTTAAATGATCCGGAATACTCCATTTCAGAATTTCCCATATTGGCATGGTTTTTCAGTACGTTATATCTTTCGCGCCAATTTGCGAACGGTGCATTCTCCCAATATGGACCATTTTCAATAGTCGCAGTAAAAAACTGTTGGAGATGGTTCATTTTTCCGCCTTGACGAATAATTCTGACTGATCTATTGACGGAATCATTGAACTGTTTCTCGATTTCTTCAAGCTCAATTCCCTCTCGAACCATATAGGCGGCGGTAATAACAAATCCAAATCTTGCCAAGATATTCGTAAGTCCAAAACCATAAAACAGTTCGACCTCTTCTTGGAACTCTTTTGGTGTCTGTACTTTTTCTTCCTCTTCTTCAACTAAATCGTTTTCGGCGCAAAAGATACCGGAATCGTTGATAAAAGCTTCCATCGGCGCATCGTTCATCAGAGACTTGATCGATAACTTATGAACGTGACCCTCCGTCATCCATAAGTCTTTGTTGTAGCGAACATAGTGATTAGGGTACCATTCACGAAAATACCACTCGATATACCGGTGCATATCGATGTTAGAGAAATTCTCGCAACCCTTATCGACAAACAGGTCGAATATTTTCTTGATATCCTCTCCCGCTTTAATACTGTGCTGTGTCTCATTTCTCCAGCTTTCTGAGTGCCCATCACGTTCAGATTCATTGTTGCGCCAGTACTCATAGTACATCGAGCGATAAAGACCGACGAAATGGCGCGGCTTCCATTCGTGGACTTCAACCGAGTGTCGATCCTTACTCTTGGGCAATTGACTCACCTTGACGTAACCGCCCTTTTCTTTTTTGCGCGTTGAATGTCTTTTTCCCGTCCTGCTTGTATGTTCAGGCTCCGTATGGTAGCGACTTTTTTCTTCGTTTCCCATGGTTGTTGTTGCCTTTTGATTTTGGTTGTCCCGAATTTCCCCAAGCTCTTTTGATCTACAAGATTTTGCTTTTACGGAGTTACTCAATGGTGTGTTATTTAAATTATTTAATAAGGGTTCCCAAAGTTCGCCGTTTTTTTGATGTAACTCATTGCCGTTACCAGTGTTTAGGATTTCCCAAAGTTCCGACCCTTCTGACACTTTCCCAAAGTCTTTCCCAAGGTTCGGGCATTTTTCGTCATTAATGCTTGATTCACAAGTAATTGCGTCTTCCCAAAGTTCGCCATCTTTTTCATTTCCGTTTTTCGGTTTCCCAAAGTTCGGCTCTTTTTCTTCGTTAATCTCTACATCACAACCGTTTACAGTTTCCCTAAGTTGTTTCCCAAGGTTCGGGTCTTTTTCGTTGTTACCTGTTTCCTCACAATGGTTTGTAGATTCCCAAAGTTCGTTGGAATCAGAAAATCCGGCAAGAAACGGACTTTGGTCTATAATAAATGAAAAAGAGGATCGGTTGCAGCGACGAAGTATGCCGGATTTGACGAGCGAATTGACGATACGGTAGACGGAATTTTTGCTGTACGTGACATCTTTCCGGTTATGCTTATGCTTCATTTCGGCGGCGATTTCTTGCCATGTTGTTTCGACAATAAGGACGCCGTCAACGACTTGAGCTTTTTTACATAAATGATAAAGAAGGAACGTGTGCTCTGGTTTAATCATGGTCAATGATTTCAAATTCCTCTTCTGTCTCATATATTTTTCTGCGCCGTTTTGAATGTTCTTCTAGATATTTGCAATCATCGTAGAAATCATAAATATGAGCCTCTGTTTTGCCCTCAAACAGCCTCATGAAGCGACCAACCCTCTGAAGCGCTCTGACGCTACTTTTACCTGATCCGGCTAAGATACCCACTTCTAGGCACTTGATATTCAAGCCTTCATCCGCAAGGGTGGTGGCAATGGCAATAAGCTGCTCCTTTGATTTCATCTTCTCGATGACTTCTTTTCTTTTCTTCAATGAGTCTTTACCGGTGATTAAAACCGCTCCCGGTATGCGTTTAAGGATTTCTTTACCATGAGTAATTTGTTTGACCAAAATCAAAACCGACTTATTTTCAGCCGCACGTTCAAGGGCGACATCAGCAATATATTGATTGCGCTCTTCATTTTGAACAACCGCATGTTTGTAAATCTGGTCATAGCGTCTGAAACTTTTTCGTGTCGGTTTAATCTTTTTAAAATGAATGGTTGGCTTAACCAGAAAACCTTCTCGGATTAGTTGACTAGACAGTACTTTAACGATTTTCCGACCAAACTGAGCCTCAATAGACAAGTCGTCGCCAGAGTCACGCCACGGTGACGCAGACAGTCCGAATCTGTATTTTGCCATGGCGGATGAAAAAATAACATCCTTAACAATCTTTGCCGGAACGTGATGACATTCATCGGCAAATATGAGCTTTGCCTGCTTGATAAGATTGACGATTCCCTTTTTGTGTTCTTTGATGTCCGTTGTATCTGGATTATACTCATCTAATTCAGTTTTTGTGAATTTTTTTCCTAACGCCTGCACAGCGGTCTGGATTGTCATGACGTTAATCTTTTGTATATCACACATTCCGCCGCCAATAATGCCTACATTTATTTTTTCCCCATTTAGGGAAATGAGGTCTTCAAACTCTTCTTTCGTCTGCAAAAGAAGGTCTTTGGACAGGACATAGAATACGACAGGCGTTATCCCGATATGACAAATAATGGCGGCAGCGCAGGCTGTTTTGCCTGCTCCTGTGCCCATCTGAATAACGCCACGTTGACATTGGGCTGCCCGTTCAACTGCGTACTTCTGGTACTCGTAGAGGTTGAAGCCTTCTTTTTGAATCTTATATGCACCAGTGGATGCATATGTTTTTCGTTCATCAAAAAGTTTATAGTCGATTTTGTAATGCTTTAATGCTTCACGGACAATAGAAAACAATCCGGTCGGGAAATAGATGCACTTCCCTTTTCGTTTCAGCATATGAACTTTGCCATCCCATGCTCTTTTTTCTATGAGATCGGACGAACGACATTGGGGACACATTAAAAGATCGGAATTCAACTCGAACTTTTCGTATCCGCATGATCGACAAGTATAGACTAGTCGATTATATTGTTCCGTGAATGCGAATCCCATTGTGTAATAAGAACATTCGTTATCGACATAATGAAACATGTCATCAGGAATGGAACCCAACAGGACTGAATAATTGTTGTTTATTTTAATAACAGGCATGGGTATAAAAAACAGGTACACCACGATTGGAGTACCTGTCTAGAAAATGTGAAAATTATTTTGACTCTGACAACACTGATAACTTCAGTACATTACCGCATTTAGGACATTTTTTGTCACTTAAAAGAACAGCGACTTTTCTGGTTCCGCAGTAAGGGCAGTTGACTTTTTTGACAGCCAAAGAAATCTTCGAGTTTGGCGTAGTTGCACGCTTGATCATCGTCATGACATAACCTCATCTTTCTTGAACAATCGTTTTTGGTACACCTTTGTACCAATGTTTTCTTTTCATTTTGGTGATCTCAGGTTTTTTACCACCAGCCCATCCACCACCTAGATCCAGCATATCATGGATCATATTTCTTTTCGGACTGTCATCAGTCAATCCCGGCTGAGTCGGCTCTGAACTGATGCTATCGGCTTTTTTATATAAATCTGTTTCGATAATTCTCATATCACAGGGGGTCCATCAACAAATTTTTTGGAATCACGATACACGGAACATTCTGCACGGACTTCTTGATTCTCTTTGTCCTTGATCTGCATGATTTCAAGCTCATCCATGTACGTACATTCACGGTTTTCATTCTCAGGGCAGTCCTCACAGTGACAGACAATCGATACATGCGCCATTTTCAAACTCCAATCAGATATTTATGTTCATATTCATCGACAGATTCACAATTTTTCAGAAAAACTACAAATTCATCCAGTGTTTCAAACTTGGTTTCAAGCATTAATGGTCCATAAAAACCGCAGTGGTTACAGAGAAGTGTTATAAAGACATTCCCTGACTTATTTCCAGCCTTATATTGACGAGTAGGGACATTAATTGATCCATATATCCCTATTTCTTTGATGCCTTTGATTCCTAAATGATGGTTACACATAACACATTTAACTGTCTCTGCCCATTTAGGATATTCATTTAACATCAGTTTTCATCTTCTCCGTTATAATCTGAAGTATTTCTCTCGAATCGTGGTAAGCCTGTATAACGGCTCCGCTTCTGACATTTGACACAACATTTGATATATTTGTGACAACGAGTCGCGTCAAATCTTCGCCTTTCTTCTCCATTTGAAGGTACTCGCTAGAGACTCTTTGAAGTTCTTGGTGTGCCTGAACGAGTTTATTGTCATAGAGAAAATTAATGATCCTTGTAAAGCGTTTGTAAAGTTCAAAAAATATTTCCTTTTCTCCGACGCATTTCTGAAGATTCATTTACTATTTCCTTATTTTTTTCAATTCGCGCCCACACAGAGGCAGGCGACACCTAACTCATAATTCACTATTCCCTATTATACTCATTTCTTTCGTTTTGTATGCGCCTTTCTATAGAAAATTTTGGTTTTACTACAGCATTCCAACATTTTGCCGCAAAGTCCTCATATGAGATTGTCGGACCTTTTGTTACAATAAACTCTTTATCTCTAACAAGTTGTGGGTGTACAGCGCCTTCATTATTACCTTCGCCAATGGGATTTCCGCGAAAAGGGCTAACGCCATTGTCTGTTGACTGATTCCACCAATGATTAACATCTTCCATACGCTGTTGGATTTGGGCTTCTTTTTTAACATTCTCTTTGGGTTCTTTTTCCATAGGATTTTCACCTTTTAACTTTTCAAAAAGCTCTTCATTGAATTTTCCAGATCTGGTTTTCAGATCATTGATTACTTTTTGCAGGTAGACGGAGACAGCATCTGTCCCTCTTCCTGCGTAACGAGCAACTGCCTGATGATGAGGAATACCTAAAGCATCATCGACACCGAACTCTATAGAGTGAGCAAGCATTTCCTGCTGATCTCCATAGTAAGTCCTAATAAAATCAATTCTTTCTTTATCGGAGGCTTCGGCACTTGGCGGTGTACCATATGAGGGAGGAAGTTCTCCAAAAAAGTAAAGGTAACCAAGATGGTGTGCATATTCATGAATGAGTGCCGCTGCAAGACTTGAATTAGTCTTCCAACGACTGTCTATCAGGATTGCTGGTGTCTGAATAGTGTCTATGATTTCTTTTTTCAAAAAGTTTGTAATCTCTTTAGGGAATAAATCACCGGACGAGACATAAGCCGCTTTTGTTCCCGGTGATCCGATAGGAGCCTCCAGAGAAACAACTTGAATATTGGCGTTCGCGTCCTTCATCAATTCTTTTTTTGGAATATTGTAGTGAGGAGCAATCACATTAACAATATGAGACCACAACAATGGGTAGTCTTTTATTCTCTTAACTTTGATTGTTTTGATTGTGTTTTGGACTTTTCGGTCATTCAAATCCCAAAAACGATCTCCAGCTTCCTCGATAGAATTGTTTTTTATTTTCTGGTCCATTTCATTTTGCAGAAGTTCGTAAGCAGGATTCAGAGGATATTCTGGATTTCTTAAATTATTAAGGTTTTGGTCGGGAAAAATAAAAATCCCCAACCCCAATTGATCTGGCTTATAGGCATAAGAAAGACAAACAACCCCTTTGTCTTTATAAGCGCTCGTAAGGTCTTCAGAGCTTAGTTTCTCAGGATTCTTAAACTTTTGGGCTGCCCCTGTTTCGGGGTTATATGCAACAAAGTAAAAGTCAAAAAAGGGATGCCCATGACTAATGTATTTGGTAAATTTGTTATTATAATCGACCAAATCTTGAACAGTGTTTTTGTTTTGAGGCACGTCACTGTAGACAATGTTGGACAAATGAGCATGATAATTTGCATAGATCATAGACTGCATAAAGGAGTAATCGACAGGGTCGTCAACACGTTCCTCAAGCATCATTGTCTTTTTAATATCCTCAGAGGCAGCACTGGGACGAAAACTGTCACGATTCACTATAATTGCCGGACCTTCAATAGTAGATGAGAACCTTTTTGTCTCTCTTCCGAATTGTCCCTCTTCTTCAGGTTCGTATTCGGCATTAAGAGTTAATCTTTGTCCTTTGTACCGCAGGATTCCTGTCTCTGGGTCTTTTACTTCACCCAGTATATATAATGTGTCCTGACCTTTTCTCATTATTTTTTTGGCGATTTTATCAGGCAGTTCAATGACAGGGATATCTACAAATTCTGCTCCACGCGCTTTCACTTCTTCTACTAACTGATTCTTTAGGATTTCGTAATCAGAAATTTTTCTCACATAGGGAAGATCCTCTACAGTGCCGGGGGACACCATGGGTTTTACATTTTTCCCGCCTTCATTTTTTTGAGGGAGGGATTGGGAAATAGTTTGAAACTGCAACAAGGCTATCTGGTTCTTTTCTTGATTTTCTTCACCAGTTGGATTAAGTGCTTCATTGATTTTTCTTTCAAAGCTCTGCATGTCTTCTACATCAAAATCAATGAAATAAACGACATGATTAACTGGATCATAGGCAAATCTGATGATATCATCCGGACTAAAATTCTTTTCTTTATAACCCTTCAAGTTTGAAAGTGCCTCTGGCGACCTGAAGTAGTCATTGTTCACAATTTCCCCATCCGGCATAATGGCATAAAAGTACGGACCAATGCGTCCAGCAGCCGTTTTCTTCAGTTTTTCACTTAAAATCGTTTTCACCATAACAGAACACCCGTAAATAGAGAGATGGTAAGTATCTATATATTATTCAACAAAAAATCGGACATTCCTTTAGACAATAAAAAAAGGGCAGAAAAAATCTGCCCTTTTAAGTCTTTATTTGATGGAGGATTATGCTTACTTTTCAGTAAGATCCACAATGTACTGCCAAGTAATTCCGCGTTTATCGTGGATGCCGAAAGTTCTCTGACTCGGTGTGGCTGAGCTTTGAAGTTTTTTGGTCGAGAAGACATCTCCGCCAACAAACGATCCGTTTGAGATAATGGATCCAGAGTTCGTTTCGATTTCACAGTTCCTGTGGTGGTGACCAAGAAGCATATAATGGAAGAAATTCTTGATCATACCAATGAGGCGTCTTTCGTAGCGAACCATACCGTAGAAGGGCAGTCCCATGAAACCCTTCATGTCATCGCCGTGGGTAATGACGAACTTATGGTTCCTGATTTCAATCAGGTTCCACCATGATTGGGTGAGTTCGAATTCAATATTGTCGTACTGAGAAAGACCTTGTTTCAGGAACTGATAAAGGATGTAGTCCCAGTTGACGATTTCTTTTTCGCCCTTCTTTGCGCCCCGTCCGTGGTTTCCATACACCCCGTAGAATTTAATCTTCGGGAAAACATTGGTCCACTCAATGAGGGTCTGCATCAGGGTGTTTACGCCCCTGAACATCTGATTAACAACATCGGTTTCGGTGTATTGAGGACCCCATGCTCCTGCAGTATTCATACCGTGGACGATATCCCCCAGAGCGAAAACATGTAGACAGGGGATTGGGTAGAGATGCATGTGCTTACTAGCAATGCTAACAACAGATTTGTTCAACTGCTGAAGGCGTTGCTCGTAAATCTCCATATTGTATTCAGAAATATCATTGGTATCATCAAAAGTGAAGTTCTGACCAATATGAATATCAGAGAGCATAAGCCCCATATCTTCTTCATCTGGCTCGGCAGCTTTCGGGGTGCGAAGCTTGGGTTCAATCTTGGGCACTTTGTAGACTGCGTCTTTGATGGCATCGATAATAAGCTCTGTTTTAGCCCTCTCTTTTTTAAGCTGCTCTAAATAGATGCGCTCGGTTTTTTCGCTTAAGCGAAGCTTTTCAGCTGCAATACTCTCTTCGTAGATCTCGCGGTCTGATTTGTAGATGTCATCATTGAATAAACTGGTCTGAATGAATTCTTTGTTGGCGGGGTCTTCTTTAAACTCGTCCCAATCGACGCTTGCATATACCTCGGCGCATTCTTCTTCATCGCACCGCAGGGTCTTTGCAATCTCTTCGAATGAAAAGCCCTCATCCTTCAGGTTGTAAAGAGTGGACAGCTTGTAAGAGGTCCAGAATTCTCCAAAGTCTGGTATGCCCTTTGAAGTGGACTTCTTTGCGGCTTTTTTGGCTGCTTTTTTAGGGGCGCTTGAAGAACCTTTCTTCTTAAGAGCCTTCAGTCTGCTCTTACACGCCTCTACGGTTTTGCCTTTAAATTTCTTGGCAATATCTTCCCACGACTTGCCCTCATCCTTTAGCTTCAAGAGCTTTTCGTCGCGCTTTTCAGTCCAATAAACCTTGTTCATGACAACGTCCTTTCCCTCAAATTTTTTAACCCAAACGCCCTCACTTTATGAGGCTTTTGCTATCGCCCTTTTTTCGCTCTATTTTTGTTCTTGTTTTTAGGGGCGATTCCTGCTTAAAATAGGGTTTTTGGCAAATTATTTTAGGAGGGGTATTTACCCCTAGTCCTTAAGGGGTATTATACTAAAAACCTCGTTGTTTTTTAAAAATTTCCTGAATATTTATTGGAAATTTTTACAAAAAACTGAGGAAAACTAAAGGTTGCTACAGAGGGGGTTTAAGGGTGGGATTTTTATTCTTCTTAATCATTTCCCAATAAATTATCAATATCGTCGTGAAGTTTTTTCTTATCTTTTTCTAATTTTTGATGATTCTCAATCGCTTTTTCGACCTCGTCTTTTCTTTCAAATAATTCTTGCTTTGTGTCCAAAACTGACTCAGGAGTGCCATGAAACGACAATTCATAGAACACGGTTTCGATGACTTCTTTGAGGGAAAAGTGATATTCGAGGTCTCTGATAAATGGTTTTATTTCCATTTCAGGGTAGTCTTTTTCCATGATGATATCGTATTTATTTTCCAGTTTGAAGGGTAGATGAGCTATCTCTCCAATGGTGCAAAAGTCCATGGCAAAGTTGGTGATTTGTTCTCCGTCGCATATGCCTGCACCAGAGAAATCGACACCGCATTCAACATCTGATTTAACCTCTCCGGTAAACTTGAATTCTTTTTTATCGTAGAGCTTTTTCTCTTCTGAAGTACCATCTTGACGGAGGACATTGAACTTGAAATTTTTCATTCTATTGGCACGAGCTTTTTTGGCTTCCTCGGAATTGTCTTTGTAACTAATTACCATATGGTAACAGACGAAAACATACTCAATACGTTCGCCGGGTTCCCTCTCGTTGATTTTCTCGTTTTTATTTTCTAAGTAATAACGGATGTGCGGTGTGAGGAAATAACCCGTCAAGACATCAAGTTCTTCTGTATAAGGGGCAAGAGCCTCTACGAATGTCTTGAAAATGGTGCCTTCTTCCATCGTAAAACAACGATGTATATAGTTGGGGAGATCTCCATCTTCAACTTCTAAATCATACCATTTGGAAGTGTCTTCGTCATAGTTGTCGATGATCCAACGCCCATCTTTTGTCAGCTTAATATTGCTCATTTAACTCTCCTCTAATTCCAAAACGTCAAACCGACTCCGGTTTGATCGTGCTTTTTTCTTTTTGCGTTTTGCCACCTTTTTTCGTTTGCGCGGTGGTGCCGGTGTCTCCGGGCTACCATCAACTCTTATTTGGGCTATTGCACGATCATTGATAACTGACACACCAATCTCTTCATGAATCACCCATCCCATTCTGAGTTGATTGGCACGTGAAATACAGAAGATGTCCAACCAACGTGCATGCCCATCAAGATAAGCCCTTTCTTGTTCATCCAGCTGATCCTCATGTAAAACAATTACCGGATCTCTTCTTCGATGATGTTCAACAGCAGAGCAAAGCCTATGCAGGGTGGATGTAGAAAAATCCCAAACCCTATAAGTGTCTCTCCCAGTAATTCCGAATGTTCGTATTATATCACGTCTTGACGTGCGTCCAGCAATAATCAGATCAGAAGAGGGATTTGATTGAAACAGCGTCATTACAAAATTATCTAAAGCCCTCGAATTACAGGCTTCTAGGCGACATATCATTCCATCTCCAACATATCGAAACGGGTATTTTTCCTAGAAACTTTTTTCTTTACCGCTTTCTTTTTCACTGCCTTCTTCGCCGCTTTTTTCTTCACTCTTCTACGAGCAGGTCTGCTGTTCTCTTCTCCCCAAAAATTCGCTGGAGGGATGAAGTTTGGTTCTTCGGCTCTAGTTCTGCGCTCATCGAGCATTTGACTAGATACAGGGGCAATTAGGTTGTCATGGTTATCTTCTCCAACCGCAAACACCTGATGAGGCATCCCGTGGAGTCTTTCCTGAATTTGGACAGGAATGTCCTGCAATTCGTCAACAAAGATAGTTATATCATGGGGAATTGCATCAAGTTCTCTTTGTTGAGGAAGGATGATATGGTTTGGGCTAATGTTGAAATCACCAACGATGTCACGCATGCGGCGACTGTCGGCAACCATAAGAATGGCGCGGTCAGTGACAATGCAGAGATTGACGAGAAAATTAGTCTTACCAGAACGCCGACGACACGGCAGATAAGTAATCATATATCAATGGTTTCGCGGAAAAGAATTTCTAAATCAAGGGATAATAACTGCGCGATTTTCACCATAGATTGAAGATCAACGGTGCCATCAGTAAACATCCAGCAGAAAGAAGCCAGATCCATTCCCATGGCTTTTGCAAGTTGTTCTTTGGTGATACCCAACATCTCCATCTTGGCATAAACAACTTCTTGGATTTCAAACTCCATATTTGAAACCTGAGCATCGACAGGCTTCAGTTTTAGTCTTTTCCCTGAGCGTTTGTGAATATCACTGCGGTCAAAGATAAACAGGACATGGAGGAAAAGATTAGGATAAGCCTCTTTCAAGTACTCTATGATTATTCGATGATTTTGGAAAACTTTCTGGATCGACTCGCCCTCATAGAACATCGTACACATAATAGAATAGTCAGAAAACTTAATTGTGTATTTATGAATACGATTTTTGTTCTTTAATTCATTCAGGTCTTCTATGCACTTTTTGAAATCTTCCAGAAGTCCTTTTTGTTCGCAGAATTCTTTAATCTTTTTTTGCATTCGCTATCTCCCGCATAAAAACTTCAAACTCTTCCAGATCACCATTCTCGTCAATGCATTCTTCCTCGTAGATGTCTTTGATGCGGCGGTTGAATTCGCTTTCAATTTGATCGAGCACACCAGATACTCTATTGATAAATCTGTATTTCCATTTTTGATTGATATCTTTAATCCCATTTAATAGGATTTTAATGCAACAATAATTCAAATCTCCTTCGATTTTGTCCTCACGACCTTTGTTCATCTTACGAAGTTCTTGGACCAATGCTTCAATGTGAGGCTTAAGACGCTCACGTCTCTCCTGTGCTATATAAGGCATTTCTCTTCTCCATCAAAGTCAAAGATAACCCACCGTTTATCTTCTCTATTGCCTGAATCGACATCCTTAACATATTTGAGCAAATCTTCAAGCTTGTCGAAGATAAACTTATGAGGAATCATCCAAAACAACCAATCCGGTGCTTCGGCTTTTCCATTCACTGCCCAAACCAGAATGACTTTCTTCTGGCGGTTGGCTGTTACAATTTCTTCGATGGTTCCGAAGGGATGCTCTTCCATGTTTAAGGCGACTATAATAAAATCCGATATGTCAACCATTCTCAAGTCAACTGATCGGATTGTCTTATACTTCGCCAATTCATCCCATTCTCCTTTTCTTTTATGTTCCTTCCTCTTTTTCCTTCCGTCCTCACTCTCTAAACCTATGTCAATAGGTTTTTTACAAGGACTGAGAACATGTATACCCATCTCCTGAAGGGGAGGGGTGATTTCTTCTCTCCACCCCTTCCCTCCATCGGGAGCGCGATCCATTGCGCCTACAAGATAAACTCTGGTGCCGTCAAGCTTCCCCATCTGCACACTCCAATATCTTGAATTCACAGTGACATTTGTTGCAAGCACAGTCCATATGCGGTGCGTTGCCCTCTTCTCTGCCAATGACAATTCGCAGACTGATTTGATCCTGTGGTTCTCCTTCAGTCACGTAATGGAAAATCTTCTTTGAAGAGTGTTCGATAAATTTGTAGGCGGTTCCGCAACTGGGACATACGATGTCTTCACGGTTGGTAAGTTTGTCGAGTCCGGGTATTTTGACTTCAATCTTCATTAAATTTTCTCCATTCTGACAAATTCAATTTTTTTGACGGCAGGGATATTCAATTTCTCTGCGGCGTCCACGATCATGTTTGAAGTAACGCTGAAAGGGATTTCAACGCTCACGTTGTAGGTTACTCGAACCTTTTTGTCTTTGGCTGTCTGGTGGACCTTATTCGCAATATCAACACGTTTTCCGTGGTTGTATTGAGCATCAAAGTCACTGGGCAGTACAGTGCCCTCTCCCTCAACACCTTCGCGTCTTAGGGCATTCTCAACCTCTTTGGGCATTGGTTCAACATCAGAGTCAATCGGAGTACATCCCGTAATGTTGTCATAAGGGATTTCGGTTTTTAATTCCCCATCCCGCATAACAACTGCCATAGAAGGTCCGCCAATCTTCACACAAGCTCCTTCTATGATTTTTGACTCACCACCATCTTCGTATTTGACTCGATAGGTTTTCCCGGTATCCATTGGGGGCATTCCTATTGATGTCCCTCCGCTTTTCCTGCGTGTTACTTTTGTGACTGACATTCGCCCTCTCCTCCAATAAAGTTAGATACAAATATGATTACAATTATACTGATTTTTCCCTATTTTTGCGGAAAAATAAAAATCCCCGAACGAATTCAGGGATTATAAAAGTATTCAAGTTCCAAAAAGACTGATTCACATTCTCTTTAAGCCTTTTCTTTCTAAGAACTTACTGTATTTTTCTGTCTCCAGAATGACCTGTGGATGTTTCTGATAAGGCCACCCTTGGATCTTCAGGTTCTTCGGATTCAGTTTATGATTAACAGTCGGATCCTTTTTTGCTTTCTCCATCGCCTTTTCCAAGGACAATCCGCTGTCTCTCATGTAATAGTAAGCCGTTCTCTCAATCTGAAGCTGGAAGTCTTTCATCCGTGAATAATGATGGCAATAAACGCTGTTGTCCCTGACTTTGGTTGGTCCATAATGCGGATGAACCCAAGGTGCCCAATTTTTGGCATCCCGAATCGCTTGTCCACCATCATTGTCTGGGTATTTCATCCCCTTCTCATACATGAATAATCGTTCGACATATCTGATCATATCAATGTGTTTGTCGAAATCATAAAAATGGTACATCGGATAGACGATCATCTTTTTGCCTTTATGTTTTTTAGGCAAACTAACCAATGTACTAATATTCTGTTCTGAATAAACCTCATCAGCATCGACAATAAACACCCAGTCACCGGGATTAACATGTCTTAAACAGACATTTCTCTGTCCGTTTTTGTGCTTGAACTTACCATGAGTGACAATAATTTTCTTGTCTGGATCAGGGAACTCGTTTATGATCTCATTAGTCCTGTCTGTGGATCTTCCGTTTTCTGGAGCAAATCCAGATTTTATCAGCTTCTGAATCGCCCCTTCAACGATAACAATCCTATCCACATGATTGTATATCGATTTAAGAGACAATGGCAGATATTCTTCTTCGTTGTAAACAATCATAGTTGCGACAATAGCCATACCATTTACTCCTGAAAGCTTTTCCGGTAGTTATCACAGAAATTCTTCATTGAATTCTGTTCTCTGTACTCTTTAAGGTTTTGGATAATCTGTTGTTGTTTCTCCTCGTTTCCCATTAAAGAGTTAATCTTATCCCGCAAATCAACCGTATTTTTCTGAAGAGCCTTCGGCATTTCCCCTGAGAACTCAGCAAAATGAGTAGCGGTTGTACAAATGATTGGTCTTCCAGCCGTAATAGCCACTCGAATACTTCCAGATGCCCCGAACATACCATTGGGATGGTTGACACTGGGAATAACAATGATCTCACATGCAGCCAAACGAGAAAGAAGCGTATTAAACTTCTGGAATTCATTAATGTGCTGGAAGTTCACTTTCCCCCTGTAAGGCGCAATAAATTTCGGATGGTTAGGGTCCCCATTACATAATAGACGTAATTTGTGAGGAGTTCCCATCATGGCTTCCATCAGATAATTATAGCCCTTCTGCCCATGCAGAAAACCAAAAGTCCCAATCAATCCTCTCTTAAGTTTCGGTGTATTGAAAGGAACCTCATAGCAGGGGTGATGGATAAACTTGATTTTCTCTGGATTAAATCTTTTCCCGACATTCCTCAAGGCATTTGCGCCAAGAGGGTTCAATGTAAAAATCTCATCGGCATATCTGCAAAGAATTCCATTGAAGTTTAAGTGAGAAGCGTTGTCCAAAATACTGTGCATTGTAAGAGTTATTTTTACTCCTAACTCTTTCAGCCTTTTGAAATATTGCTCCATTGGCTTACTGTTGTAAATACTATATTCATGCTGGATATGAATCCTTTTCAGCTTTTTCCCTTCAGCAATCTTCATTGCATATTGCATGTCTCCAACAAACTTGACATTATCCTTCCCCATCTGGTTGCGGACATGTCGAGTAAAGTCACCCACTCCGCATTGATTCTCAAGAGTATCACAAACCATCATGTTTTCGGGGTGGATTTCTTTCACAATCATATTCGTAACCTGCGACCAAGTCGGCTGTTCTTTAATCCAGATACTTCCTTTTTTAGCTTTCTCCAAGGCTTCGTCGTAATTATTGTAGACATGTTTCATCTGCTCCATGATGTCGTCCATGGCGATCTTTGCCTGATGACCACATGCTTTACCAATAAATTCGTAAAAAGCAGGCTCTTCTCCTCTAATATTTATAGGATAGAAGTGTCCTGACTTAACCAGTTCTTCGTGACCAGAGTAATTACTTACGATAGTGGGAATGCCTTGGGCGATTGCCTCACGTGGCGTAAGTGAAAATCCTTCGCCTTTAGAGGGAAATATGTAACAATCAATCTCATCCCACCATCTTTTGAAGGCAGCCAAGTCCATGACTCCTTCGTCTATCCGGACTCTGGAATCTCCGTTAACAACAGAATTGAATTGTCTCTTGGAATTCGCCATACATCCCCATCGTCCATGGATCTTGAGACGAAGTTTGGGAAATTGTTTTACGGGGAAGGCATGCACAAATGACCGAATCAGGTCACGAACATTTTTTCTTTGAGTAAACATCCCAGTAAAGCCAAAAGTAAAAACATTGTCTTGACGACGTGGTTTGTATTGGTAGTGTTCAAGTTCAACACCCAAAGGAATGACTTTGATCGGTTTTTTAACTCCACTATTTAGGAAAGATCTCTTCTGGTATTCATCGGGGACAAAGACTTCATCAATCTTCTGATTGATTCTAGCCACCCAGTCAGAGGGGATCTGAGTTGACTCAAACATTGTGAAGATGTAAGCTCTTTGAAATTTGCTTATCTGGTCCAGATAAAAGGGCTGATTCGTAAGAAGAACCACATTGGAGGGCATCGGATATTTGATAAGGTTGTCGCGGGTTACCTGAGGGACGCCAGCCATATCATAAACATTCAGTCTTTGATGGTGAACTTTTAAGTTTTTCTGAACCAAATTTTCAAAAAGTTTGATGCCAATCTTGCCAAGACCATCAGCTTTCTTAATGTAACAAGCCAAAGACAAATCGGTAAGAGAACGAATCTGTTGATTCTGCGGAGTGCATGTCTTATTGGTTTCGCTCTTTTTGTGGGGAAGTGGGTCGCGGAACCCAACAGGTTCGGTTGCATTGAGCGTGATTTGATTGTTAATGTTTGTTATGGGAATAAAAACACTTTGTTTATCTTTGTTGATCGAAGACTCCCACTTCATCATATATCTTTGCTTGTTGCTTTCGATGAAGTTAGTCTTTATATTATTTTGTTTCAGCGTCAAACCGCCATCATGTGATACAAATGTTCTTAAAGCCACGCCACAACAAATTCCAAGCTGCTTCGCCCTGCGGCAATAATCCCAATCTTCATACCCTACGGTCGTAAAGTTTGTATCGAAATACCCAAGATTATTCAGAACGTTTCTATGAATAAGCATGCAGAATCCATCAATCCGTGCCGTAATTGCGAATTCATCTTTAGAGAAACCCGCTTCCATGGCAAAAAGCTTTTTGGGGATGGTTCTTTTTCTGGAGATATCTTGGATAGCATTGGTAGAGGAGTTAGTAACCGGTCCAATGATCCCGACATTGGGGTTTTTATTCATGAGTTTAATCATGTTCTGCAGCCAGCCTTCAGTAAAATCAACATCATTGTCTACAAAACATATATGACTTACATCGGGATGGTTGTCCAAGATTGCTTTAATGGCTACATTACGACCACCGGGAACTCCAATGTTACTATCAACGTTTATTACGGTTGCTCTTTTGTATCCCAACAGTAATTTTTGGGTGACATCTTTACTGCCGTTATTCACGAAGAACTGACGGATGTTAGGATACTTTGTGTGTTCAGCGAAACTTTTCAAGAAGGCGTCGGATCTACTGGCGCAATTATGAAAAAGAGTTACTACTGCGCAGGTGCTCATTTCGTGAAACCTTGTTCTATTCGTTTTTGAATACGGTGGGCTGCGTGCCGCCAAGTGTACTTACTTAAGACTTCTTCTCTAAATTTTCGAGCTTTCCTTTGGGCTTCTGCATAATTTTCATAGACATTTCTCATTAGTTGACGTAATTCGACGACTTTCTTCTTTCCCAATTTGGGAAATTTTTGTCCATGATAATATGCGCTGATCCTTTTTAATGGCTCATGAGCTTCCATCATTTCATCAGTCGTCAAATAATAAGAATTCTCTTCTGTCAGAAAATCAGTCATTGCTGTGTTAAGTGCCGAAATAACAGGTTTTTCCATACATGCCGCTTCAAAAAGAGGCAAACAAAATCCCTCGCCACGGCTTGGGGCCACATAACAATCCGCGTCTTTATATAAATGAGGCATCATTCCAATAGGCATAACATCAGTATAAAGATAGATACTAGGAATTTTATCCAGACCATCAAGGTAGGAGAACAATTCTGATCTGATTTTCTTACTCAATGTACTGTGAGAACAGATTGCCAGACACACATCTTCATCCGGGCTGAACTCTTCAGCGAAAGCACGAATGGTCAAATCAGGACTCTTGCTGAACGCCCAACGAAAGATAGAAAGGAATTTGAAAGACTTCTGTCTCTCCACAAGCTTGAACGTATCAGCACTTCGATAAGCAATATCCAACTTCCCAGTTTCCTTGGGGTTGAACTTATTTTCATCCACGCCCAACGGAAAAACATGAATCGGTTTTTCCACTCCAGACTCAAGGAACATATCTGCATTCCATTGTGTCGGAACCCAGACTTCATCGGCATAGTCGTTCAGCCTTCTTACGAATTCAGGATGCGTTGAACTTGTTTCCATCATTGTATAGAAGACCTGATATCGCTCATCTCCCTTTGGAACAATCGGAACGAAACCAGTGATGGCAGCTTTGCCGGGATCTTTTGATGTGTTTTTGAATTTATTAAGTTCTTCGTAAACTTCTTTTTCGATTTGTTTGGCGGCAGGAAAAAATTCTAACTTAAGATTCAAACCACTACGAACCAGACGCAGACAAAGCTCCCGATTCATATTGGCGTATCCAGTTGCTGCAAAAAAAGGACCACGCCAAATAGTTAATTCAGGGTCTGCAACTCTTGATATCTCAGAGGGGATGTAACTGCATTTATCGACTTTGTCAAACTTATCGTCAAAGCCTTTAGGCATACCTTCTTCGTCCAGCGGAATAACTCTCGTATAAAGAGTTATATCATCGTTGGTATGCCAGATATTAATGTCGCTGAGATCTAAGTGAGGAAAAATCTTCGCTACGTCTTCGGGCGTAAAGCGGATTTGATTGTTGGAATTCTGGGAAAGGAGAACCTTCCCGCTTCGGCGTGAGTAGATGATATCAAACATTGTTCAGTTTCAGTTGTCAATTACGTTCAGCAAATCCAAGCAAGTTTCAGGTCTCCAATCTGAACGTAATTAGATGATTTTGCGTACATTGTAATTTGAATTGTCATCTTATCGCCAGCGGTCCAAGATCCCAGAGAGGACGAAGCAATTGCCTTATCCGTCCAGTCAATAGAGGCACTTGTGATATCATCTTCACTGTAGACAGAGACACCATTTTTGAGAACATTGATCTTGATTTTACAGTCTGTTGCTGTCACAAGAGAAGTCAAATATGACAGATTGAAAGCATTCGTTGTCCAGCCAGCAAAATTTGGCGGAAGAATAAAACCTACGACAACCGCATTGTCCTGCAATGCGACATTGGCACTTGTCCACTGATAATAATTGAAATCATCAGTGATATCGTAATCGGTGGTTAAAGTCCCACCCGTTGTCCCTGATCCTAAGTCAGTAACAACACCACCGGGATATTCGGCATGAAATGTCTTTTCATCAGTTCCGGAGGCTGTTTGAGAAGCGTTTTCTAAAAGTATCAAACGCCGGTTGATGTCATTTAAGGTTACGATGGTAGTAGCCATGCCACACCTTATTGTGCGTAGTAATTGAATTCAAGGAATTCAGTTATATTTCTGTACTCGACAGTGAAACCTGTCGTGTCAGTGTTCAGTACGAAAATTTCAGGAGCAAAAAGCTCATTGGCATAGTGGTAACCCATATATGGATCATAACTGTAGTCGAAAGGAATTGGTGCCGGTTCCAGAACTTCATATTGGTAATCAAAATTTGGACCCCAAATTGGATCTTCTCCTTTGAATCCATATCCGAATTCATCTTGGAGATAATCAACATACTGCTTCGAGAAAGAAACAGTAGCCCCAGACACTTCAAACCCGACAGGGACATGAAGCGTGCCATCACCCTGCACATAAACCACAAGGTGCCCGTAAACGGGAGGGGAATCGCCTTTATTCCAAATAATTCGTCTGATCATAACTTGTCCTCGTCCTTATAGATTCGCAAAAATACTGCGTTATCCTTTAACTAATTGCAACAGTATTTGATCTTTGTTTTGTGCCCGTGTTTTCGCCGTCAAACGGTGTCACAATGGAGTACCAGACCTCTCCTACAGTCATAATGACCGCTGGAACAATGTCTTTGTTATCTAAATCGGTCTGTTGAACACCATTCTTATACCACGCAATGGTGCTTTGATTTGATTGTCCATCTGGGTCAAAGAAGTCAAAAGCCAGACGTAAATCCTCTCCCAATACAGGTTTAGCCGGTGTAACAACCACGTTACTGACCTCTGGCGGCGAACCTTGAATAACGAGCGCGGCACTGTTGACGGCTGAACCGAACGTAAGTCCGTCACTAGGAGTGACTTGCGCCGTTATATTGGCATTCGAAACCAGAATAATACTTCCGTCCGATGCTGTTTCAGACGGCATAATATAAGGATCAAGTTCGGTTGTTTGCTTGATAATTGCCCCATCCTTGAAGAACTTGATAATCGTTCCTTGTTCCACATCACCATCAGTATCAGTGAAGTCGTAAGTCACTTTGACGCCGTCAGTTGAATTAGGAGTATTGAGGGCATATTCTTGATCTGATTTCGGATTTCCGACACCGAATAACTTAAGATTGGAAACTGAAGGAGGATTGTTTCCAATCGTGATAGGTGTCGAATTTACTGGAATTCCAAGCTGTTTTCCGTCGTTTGCACGCACGGTCATGAAAATAGATGTTCCTTTCGACAACGTGACCGATCTCACATTATTGGTGGAGAATTGAACCAGTCCATCCAGTTCTTGCGCCCGCTGTCTATGAAGGGTCCATTCAATCTCAGGGGTTTCCTCAGCATCTCCATCTGGATCGTAATAATCGAAGGTGCCAACAACCATATATCCTTGGAAATTGATTTCAGCCCCCGCATATGCCGGATCTTCGGCGCTTAATTCAGGATGTGGATCCACAGCAGATGTGCCGAAGAGATAGTCCCGTTCTGCATCGGTCAATGTTCTTAATTCGTCTAATGTGAATTGTTTTGTACCTGTGTTAATTTCATATTGAAGCTCTGACCAATAGTTGAGAGCAGGTGTTGTAGGAGGATCAACTGGATCACCAATCTGCGTTGCCCCCACAAAGAGGTTCTGAGCCTCAGGAAGACGATTTGTTTCTCCAAGAGACCTCGCGTCCGCCGTGTTGTAGATATAGCCAAATTCGTCCAATATGGCTGATTCTGTGGACGAATTATTGGTGATCTTGACACCAACACGGAACGTGTTCTCTGCGGTGAGATTCAGTGTGAATTCATCAGTCAAGGTTTGACGTTTCTTAAATAGAATCAATCCCTCTGTGCCTTCGTTCCGATATTCAGAAGGATCCACAATAGCACCATTCCTGCGAACCTCAACCGTGCTGTCATATGCCCACGGACCATAAGGAGCTTCATAAGTCCTTCCGTCAACTGTTGTTAACACTTCATTGGAAGCTTCATTAGATGAAGCTTGATATCTTCTATTCAAGAGCGTCATTTTACCGCCTTCTTGAATAGGCGGCACAAGATCGCTGCTGTAGAAGGAGAAGTCAGTGATATTACTGTTGGCGATTCCCATCTCTATTTTTGCACCATCCGGTACGGTTCCATTGGATGCCAAGGCGATTTCAATGACAGGAGAAGATGTCTGGACCGCATTAGTGAACAATGTCTGAATTGTCGGAACCGTATGAGAGAGTGACACAGAAGTAATCTGAGGAGACTCAAAATTCTGTGACCTGAACTCAACCTCATATTCAATCACTTTGGCGAAAACATCAGTTAAAAAGACTGTCTGATTAGCGTCTTCAAATGTACTGAAAGCGGTGAAGTTATATCCATCGCTGGAAGTCCTATACCTGATTTGGGCATTTGAAGTTCCCGGCTCAACAGCCAACAGACGGATGAACTGGATAAATGATTCTTCTTCCAGAGTTATTCTATTCAGAACCGTGCCACGTCCTGCACTACCAGAACCTTCTTTGACTGTTCTATTAATAATTGTGTCAAGGAAGGAACCGTGTGAAACACTGAAGCTGATACCATCTGTTTCCTCAGAAATCTTTTCAATATCAATAACGTCAGTTCTGGCACGTCTTGCGGCAAGAGAAATAGGATCCGTGATGACGAAAGTATTTACAAATACCGGATAATCACCCAATGGTCTTGTTTCGTTGATATCATCAATCACATTGTCGGCATTGTTGCCACTGGCGTTTGGGTCGTTATCGGTGGTTGTTATCATTGACAGAGTAAGGTCGGCATATTCATCATTCCTCGACCGAATAGCGCTATTCACCATTGCATCATAAGCAGGACTTCCGCCATACGGAATTGTATTTTTCAGCTTATTAATTTCCGCAAGAAGTGCTGTTGTATCCGTTGTTGGCGTTTCCGTGACATTAAAAACCGTAGGAAGCCATGTTTCATTGGAATTAAACGAAACCTGAGCAGACAATTCTTGATCTTCCAATGGAGGAATAGTAGAGAAAGACTGAGTAGCAGTATCAGTTATACTGGACACTGGGGCAGAAAGCAATGTTAATGTATCTGTTCTCCCGTAGTAAAAATCGTCATCCACTGTCGCCTCAACCGCAACAGTGTAGGCATTCCTTGTCTCGCCTACCTTTACGACAACAGTCCCATCTTCGTCAACAGTGAATCCACCAATCTTCTTCAGATCTCCATCCGTCGCAGCAATTTCTTCAGATGTTGCGAACTGAGTCAAATCTCTTGGCTGTGGAAGTAGGTCGTCACTTCTTGGCAGAAGTTCAGAAGTACCAAGTCCGTTCACTGTAACAATATTATTTTCAGAGAACAGCACGGGCAACAGACTGATTAATGGAGCAGCTTCTGCAAAATCTTGACGTTCTTCATTAGGTTGATAACCAGTGGCGGCACGCAGAAGTTCTTCTTGTGTTTCGCTATCTGTTGGAATATCGGTCTCTTCATTTAAGATAGCATCAATAGTAGCAAGATTTCTAATGTCACCAGCAGTTAGTGTCTCCGTTTTCGTTACAGGATCTCCTGCTTTATAGAGGTAGCCCTTCAGGGCAACACGAACTGGTCTGTCTGGCGCGTCTCCAGAATCGTCTGTCATTTCTACTTCAATGAACGAGCTTTCACGACCGTTTGTAATAACGGATGTGGGACTTGCCGTAACAGTGATTTTCACCCAACCGGGGTCATGACCACTCCCACCACCGCCAACTGCATAGATAATATCTGTTGCAGCACTCCCTTTCGTTGCAACCGCAGTATTAGTGAGTGCAAATTCCATTTTAGCAATATCAGCCGTCCATGTGTCAGATGTATCGTTATAGACGAATGTACTGTTTAGTTGTCTTGATTTCTCAGCTGAACCACCAACATTGTAAATCTTATCAACCGATCTTACACCGGTTCCAAGAGACTTACCAAATGGCATTTCTTTAGTCAGGTCTGTAAATGTGCCAGAAACGGTATCGTATTTGAACATCGTTTCAAGATACTCTTGATCGAATGGAGGACTACCACCGAATACGACAATGTCGGTGCCATCGACATAACTGCTTGCACCCATGCGAATGTAATCACTGCCAATATTCTCATTTACAGTGGTCCATGTACTGGTGCCTATATCGTACTTATAAAGTCCCAAATTCACATCTACGACAGTATTCTTGGAACTGATAAGGGAAGCTCCACCAAACAAAAAGATTTCATCGCCTATGACTTCTGCAACGCCAACAGAAATCGGGGCTGGCATGTCTTCCAGAATTGTCCATTCGTCGGAAGAGGGATCATAGACTTCGAAAGCTTTCATGGCTATTTCAGGAGATAATCCTTCGCCGCCCATTACATAAATTTTATCATTATACACAACAGACATCGCATTGCCGCGTCTGGTTGGCATATCCTGTTTTTCAACCCATGCATCTTCAATAGGATGATATTCTTCTACTGAATTTTCATAGATCCCTCTAAAGCCACCAATGGCATAAACAAGATCATTGATAGTATGGGCAATTGCACCCTGTCTTGGAACGTTCATATCACGTTTACGTTCCCAAGTGTTTGTGGCAGGATCATAAGCCTGAAGGATTTTTGTCGCCAACCAGTCGTTATCCAACCCCAGACTGACGCCACCAACGGAAAGTTTTAGGTCTTTCGACATCGTTCTATCAACTTCCTCTAAAAAGTCAAAGTTGATAGTGGCTTCAATAGTGATGTTATCAATAAAAATATCGTCAATGGGTTTTACAACTGTACGGGCAACGCTTCTCAATTCTCCGTCGATCACTTCATGAGTGACTGAGCCTTCAGTATTTTCAAGGGCAAGACTTGGATCTTCGAGAAGAAGTTTTGAGAACTCTGTGGTTTCTTCTTCAGCTAAAAGAGCCAACTGATCATTACGTGAGAGACCTACGGTAAATTGAACCTTTGTTCCAATAGGGACAAGCTCTCCAGCAAATGACACATCACACAAGATTTCCGTGCGAGTAAAACCATCCGGTGGATGATTAGTGACTGGATTATTGTTTCTTAAGGCAAAAAGACTATTTATGACCAATGGTTCACGCACTCTGACTAACGCAGGAGGAGTGCTGTCTTCTGCGACCTCGCCGCCACCACGCATCACAAGCTCTTTGGTGTCAGTGTAGATAGATGTCTTTGCCGCAACTGGGAAAGCTGGAGGGTAATCGCCAGAGGTTAATGGCAAGTAACTTCCGTGACATTCTGTAGCGATTGATTCTTTGTCTAAAGTGTCATTCTTTTCAGGAGGAGGCCCAATAAAAGTGTTCATTGAAAGTTCTACAACACCAATTCCATCAATAATAGTTACTTGATTAGTATCATTTTCTTCTCCGAAATCAGTTATAATCTTCATACCTTCTGCTTCGATATCAACAGCATGACCGTTAGGCAGAACCACAACGGGATATCCGAGTACGCTTGTCAAACAATTAATGAAGTTCTGACCACCAAAGGTTCCGGAAACTGTGTCATTTTGAGGGTCTGCAATGACAATAAATCTGGCAGTGTCACGACCGTCGCCCCACATCTCCTGAACAATTCCTCTTGCGCCATCTTCGTCTTCCATGAGGGCAAAAAGTTTACTGTCCAAGGCAGCTTCGTCAGTTACCCCGCTGCTTATTTGATAAAAGTCTTCATACTTTGCAGTTAATCCCTGATATTCAACACTGGCTTTCAGAACATAAACTTCTTTGTTAAGAACTTTCCCTTCGCCTTTGAGAACAACTTGGTTAAATGAGTTAACACCAAATCGACGTGCCCCAAAGTAAGAAGTAGTAGCTCTGTGAGGAAGGAATGGCGGCATTGGTCCAATAAAGACTTGATCAGCCAAACCGCTTTGAGTAGAGGAGTAAATAACCTGAGCACTGATACTCCCTTCTACAGAATAAGACTCTCCACTTCTCCCAGTATTATCAGTCGAGAAAAATGAAGGAGGCGCAACTGGATCTGCCCTCCCAAAAACCGTTCCCATTCCAGACACATCAAATGGAACCAATTCCCATTTAACAACCGTCCCATCATCTATTGGTGAGTTATTATTTTCTCCGATACGACCAAGAAGGACTGTAGCTTGCTGTTGTTTAATGTCGGCGCTATCGGGTATAATAACATTTGGAGTAAACTTAATATCCAACGGGCTGGCAAAAACAAAAGGACCAAAATATTCAATCTGACGATATCCTTTATAATCTACAATAGCTCTTACAAATATCTCACCGACATTGTCATTAGGACCTACGTCGATAAAGGCAAGACATTCAGCTTGCAAGTTTCCAGTTGGATTCTGGTCGCTGTCAAGTTCGTCCGTATAAGTTGTTCGAGCAGTGACTTCCTCGCTGAGAGGACGGAAGTTTTGACTTACTTCACCGGGGACAGATCTTTCGCTAGGAGTGGTCCCTTCGCCATAGCTTATTCTGATTTTCTTAGCGTCAAATACTTCAACTTGAACAGGAACATTGTCCTCAATTGCCACCCCCTTGTATTCCAATTTTGCCGTAATCCTGAAAACTTCTCCCAATCTGGCGTAAACACCATTTGTTTCTTGAATCTCAGGAGCACGTTCACCAGTAATAGGATCAGCATCTGCGATCTGCTCCAGCACAGTCCTTCTCTTTTTAACTCTTTGAGATGGAGTGTTTGAAAGCCTCATTTTCAAAGGGTTGATAAATGTCAAAGAAGAAGAATCAGATTCAAGGCGATAGATATCGTCACCCTCATCATTTGTTGTGCTGACAGTGGATTTAGTGCCAATGCTAATTGAACTAACGGTTTGAAGAACATCATAATCTTGAACGATAGATAAATCTGCAGAAGCCACATTGTCAGCAGTTTCATCAGATGGCTCGAATCTGATAAGGTTTTCTTCTGTGGCGTCTGAAGATAATGTGAGTCTTTCTGGAACATTTGGGGAGCCACCGGAAATTATGTCTCCGCTGGTTGAAAATGGATCGCTATATCCACTTATTACAACGTCTCTGTCAAAAGTCAATATCTCCGTTGCCTCAGTAGTTAAATCGTCCTTAAAGGAAATAGAAGACAGATAGGACAAGGCGTCATCAAAGTAGAGAGGCTTCACCTGTGCAGGCGTTGGGGGATTGGTCCAACTAATACTGACATCGGCTCCTCCAATGACTTCAGTACTTGCTTCCGTGACTAATGGTTGTGAGAAAGTAATTGTATCATTGATAGAAGGTTTAACCGTCACGCTAACGCCGTCCGCGATGTTTCTATTGGTATCATATGCGAAAACAGTGTAACTGTAAAACTTGGCGTTTTCCAAGTAACGATGCGTGTATTCGGTGATATTGCCTTCAGTAAGGAGCGTTCCTGAGATGCCATTATCGGTCTCAACAGGAGGATTAGTTCCTTCGGCCCAATAAATCATTGCTCCAGCCGCACCAGAGGATAATGCAAAGGTCAGCTTATTGGTGAAAGGATTAGTGGTGCCAACAAGGGACGTAACAGGACCCGGAGGAGTCAAATCGAGGCCCGGAGGTGGTGTGCCGCCTTCTTCTGATTCAAAGCTTCTATCCAGAGCAGTAATAGCCACAGTATCTTGTCTGTTGTTTTCGGCATAATTGTACAAGCCATTACTGTTCTGAGTAAAAGCCGAATAGTAATACGTTTTGCCAGTTACAAAACTGAAATTATCAACAAAAGATTGCTGCTGCCCAGAAGGGGCGCTATCAAAAACTGCATCTCCGTCATCGATGTTTGCAGGATAATCAGATTCTGAACGACGAATAACGATTCTGTTATAATCAAATCCGGATGGATTGAGCCATGATAACGTAACTTTTCTGACACCCAGATCAGGATCAGCAACTTCGTTTTCGGTGGCTTCAAACTTACCAATGTTTGTTGGCGGCTTTCCTTCGGCAACCTTGACTCTTACCTCTGATCCGTCATTGAAAATACCATTGCTGTCAATCACGAATACTTTATAGAAGTATTGTTTACCAACTTCTGTCTCAGTATCTTTGTAAGTACTATTTGTTCTACCTTCAAAAACGATAGTACCATCGTTTTCATCGACTGGGAATGACCCTTCTTTACGAACAATTCTCACGGAATTCACATCGTATCCACTCAGATTAGTTCCGAAGATATCCATTTCAATGCTTTTAACTTTTCGACCGCCATATGCAATGAGGTCAAAACGAACATCATCAGGATATTCATTAATATATTTTTCAATGACACGTTTGACGAATTCATGCCTTTCGTTATTTGGATCGTTCCATGTCATACTACCACTCATGTCGAGAATTAATGACACGAGGGCTTCTGGATAATCCATTGTGACTTTACCAGTCGATGGATCGATTCCCGTATGATAGAATTCGGCATTCGCAAAGTCTGCTGGTTGAGATTGAACCACGACTTCCTGTTTGGCAGGGAGCGTCACTGCACGTAGGTTTGTCGTATCTACAGCAGGACTTTCGATATAGATATTGAAGAGCATCTGGCGGTCGGTCAGTTTTTCTATTGCGCCATTTTCTTTTTTCACAACAACCAACGAATCATCTTCCGGATTAAAATCATAACCCCAAAGCAGATAATTTTCGGAAGTAATATTATCGTCAGCCATCTTGAGGCCAATAGCGAAATAACCATCTGCTTCAAAATCAACCTCAAAGTTATGCCAGCCACGGAAAGGAACGTCGCTGCTGCTGATGGTTCTGGTGTACAGTAATGTTCCAATCGTTCCAGATGCATCAGATTCATATGCAGAAAGAACGAAGTTGAAAGTCTGATCGCCGTACTCGTAGCCATATCCATAATAAGGGGTATAAGCGACACCGTCAAAGCCAAGAGGATCCAAGAAGAGGGAAAGCTTCTTGATTTCGCCAGCTGATTCTGTCTTGGAAACTTGATAAACTTCGCCCGGATCAAAACGTTTGAATCCGCTGGAGATATCCTGAATCTTCACATAGAATCCACCCTGATCTTCGTAAATGTTGTAACCGTTCATTACGAAAGTCTTATTGACATACAGAGTGTTCAATGTGTCAATATTGTCTGTGATATCGGTTTGGATATCGTTGACATCAGAGAAATTGTGAACATTCCCGATAACGTCAACAGCATATGCCACGCCTTCGCTGATGAAGATGTCCGTGAATTCAGTTTCTTTAGGAATGGCATCGAGTTCGGCTTGAGTGAATTTAGGACCATTCAGATAGTAAAGACCATAATTCGTTGCCGCAAAGACATTCTGAGTTGTATGGACAAGTCTGTTATTTATAAAGTTCTCATAACCAACCGCTTCCATGGCGTTCCAAATCATACCATCCGAAGATTTATAAGGAACTTGCCCCACAAAGGCATAAGCGAAGCTCGGTCCTGTCATTGAATATACAGGAGTCTCGACTTCAACTGCGACAAAATCTTCATCAAAAAATTGGGCTTTATTCCAAATGCCGAAATTTTCATCATCGACATTGCTGGCATAATAAATACCATCGCCAGTTCCCAGAACATAAAGCCCATTAAAGAACATGAAAGCATAAAGCTGGTCAGGAAGATTAGAGCCTGAATTTTCTGTCCATGTTGATCCATCGGTTGAAGTGAACAGTTTGTCTTTGGTCACAACAACAATCAAATTATCGATAAGAACCAGATCACGGATGTCTGTTTCGCCGTTGACCGTCTTAACTTCCATGAGCCTCTGGAAATTATCGCTGTAAACGAATATCCCTCTTTCGCTGATAATCCAAAGTTTCCCAAGGACTTTCACGACCTTTCTGGGAGTTCCGACGAGAGAGTACAACCCCTCGTGACCGGCTTTCTCTTCATAATCAATAGTAGAATTGAACGAATCAAAATCAGCATTCGGCCTACCCATGATGAAGAAACCGCTGTTGATGACAAGATCATTGGCAGGCACAAAGTTGTGTTCATTTGCCAAACCAGCTTGAACCAAGTTACCCAGATATGGCGTTGAGAACCATTTGGGAAGCCCACTATTTTCCAGTTCAAGCTTATCGTCGATTTCTTTATGCGTCAAAGTACCCGCATTAGAGACTGTGACACCAAAGATAGAAAGCGTTACAACATCGCCCTTGGTTAATGTGCTACTGAAAACAATCTTGCCATTAGTTGAATCAACCGTATATAATGAAGAATCTTTCAGGGCACGATTGACGAAGATTTTGGTTGTCGCGAAAGGATCAATATCGGACCACTTCCCACTATCTGCCGTGAAAGTAGTGTATTCTGTGATGAATTGAACCGTGTCCGTGGCAAGACGTTTTTTGCGGAAATAAAAAGTAGAAGTGTAAAAATCGTAAGTATACCCACTCAATTTGATCGCATTATTGATGAGCACTGTTGGGGTGTTGTATTCTGCGAATTCAACTAGAATGTAATGATCATTTGTGTCTTTATCTATTTTTCTCATTATGCCTTCAAAGGACACAATGAGATTGTCAAGAATCTTACCAAAAGCAAAGACAGCATTATCCGGACTGTGGCGATTCCAGTCAATATCGTACTTCACAAAACCATCAGTCAGATTTTCGAGGATATAGAAACCGTTTTTTGTTCCCAGAGCAACATCCGTATTATTTCCTTCGTCTAAAATAGCATCTGGATCAATATCGGTGCTTTCAAGAATTTCCTCATTTGTCACAAAGTAATTGGCTGTATGGTAAACTTTGCTTGTTGAATGAATAAAGATATCATCTTTGGCTTTCGCCAAAAGACCATAAGCCGGTTCATTAAATGTGTCAAATTTAATCCATTCGTCGCCAGCATTGATTGTCCTGAATACGCCTATTTCAGTACCAGCAAGAATAGTTGAAACATTATCATTAATTGAATATCCATCGTACTCGCCTGTCGCGTAATTGTACCTGTACTCCTCGTAATCGTAATCTGGAGTTTCATAATAACTGTTAGGTACTTTTGCCAATGTGAAGACTTCTGTAATAGCGCCTTCAAACACATCCGTCTGAAACCATTCTTCGCCTTCTCTCAACTCAGCTGGATATTTGAAAACACCAATATCCGTAGCGACAAACATGTTCAGGTTATCGTCTTCAATAATGTCGTGGATTACACTAACAGTATCCAGACCGGACATTGTCGTCCATTTGAGTAAATCTAACGTTCTGTAAATAAAACGATGGGTGACAAAGTAGTAAAATCCTTCAGAATCCCTTACAATCTGTTTTACAGGGACAGTTGTAGGGAAAGTAAAGTCCTGCCAACTTGCACCATAGTTGAAACTTATTTTAAGACCTTGATTTGTTCCGGCAATAACTTTGCCACTTTCCCCATCATCAATCTGTAGCAATGAGTATATGGTTAAAGTGGAGCCAAGGGATCTGTCCACAGCATATACGAAATTGTCACCGGAAGTGACAGTGACCTTTTCAGGAGAGGCATTTTCCAGTATTCTTCCTTCATGACTGATGGGGGAAATTATCTCACTCGCCACTCTCCCTTTTTCAAACTGTGAACCATGAAGCCCACTGTATTTAGTAGACGGCAAAAAGCCATCCACTTCATTGCGATTTGTGGTTATAAGAAAAACCGTTGGGGGTGTACTGAACGGAGAGTCAGATGCGCCGTAAAGTGCTCTTGAAAATTTGACTGATCTGGTCTCATCATAGATAGAATATGTAATACCGGCAGGTGGCGCTTCACCATTGACTTTAACAAAAGCCACATCGGTTTCGTCAAAGAAATCACTAGTAACATATGTCTGATAATCAGTAGTGGTGAAGTTCCCTACGAAATTAACATTTGCAAGATTGATCTTAGTGGCAAAGAGATCATTAGCATCAGATTGAAATTCAGGGACTTCTGGATCGTAGAAAATACTTACGGTTTCGCTTTCTGCAGCCGCTGTCTTCAGGATTACAATCTGGCGATCACGATCAACAAACGCATCCAGAGTGCTATCAATGGTTTCATCAATAGCTATTTGGAATCCTTTACCCAAGTCGTTTATGACACCTTGAACATAGAATACTTCTCTTTCACCATCTGCCGTAACGACATCGCCAGCCGCCAGTGCATCGGAGAAAGTGATAGATGTTTTATCATCTGAGTACTGGAACGCATTTGCGTTTGTTACATCATTGATTTTAATCTTAAAGAAAGAAAGATCGGGTTTTACGCCTGTATAATCTGCCGTTGTATATGTAAGATTGTCATCAGACGTTAACGTGATTTCATCCTGCATTTCCAACTCAACCAAGTTTGTTGGGTCAAGGAAATGGGAATGGACCAAGAGACGACTTTGAGTCTCATTGACAATGCGGCTATTCAGATTGAGGATAATTTCTCTGTTATCGACAGTAGTTTTGATCGCCCCGCCAGAAGTGGTGACCGTATAAAGCAGCAAAGAGTTGTCGGGTTCAGTCAGCCCAGTTCGAACATCAATATCGGCATTGTCGGTATACGTCACAACGTAATAGTAATATTTTGTGCCGCCAACCAATCCGGTATCGGTGTAATTATTTGTCGCTGCAGAAACTGTTTCAATAAGGGAAAAGTCCCTGTAAGGATCGGTGCTTCGATAAACATTGTATCCCTTGAAGGTAGCAACTACAAGATCCCACGTCAGTTTAATAGCCGTCCCTGAAACAGTGGCTACCAAATTTTGAACAGGAAGTAGTGTAGAAGAGTCCGAGGGAGTGACATGCTGCGATTCTGATAATGCACTTTCGTTATTCTTCTCATCAAAAGAACTGATAGAATATGCATAGCTGACATCAGGGTCAAGGTCAACGTCTAGGAAGTTGTCTCTCACACTAACAGTAGCAATCTTAGTGGGCACAGTGTCAGTAAGAAGGCGGCGGTAAATATTAAATCCAGCCAAATCAACCTGTGGAGGAAGGCTCCAAGTTAACGTAGCTTCTCGATTGCCGGAAGTCGCAATAAAGTTTTCCGGAATGTCCGGAGGAGTTGTATCAGCAGCTGGTGTGGCATTGATAATAGCCCCACTGCTTATATTTCCATACAGATCGACTGATTTTATCCTGAAGTAAGTTTCAATGCCATTTGTAAGTCCGGTTGCGGTGTATTCTGTGATATTTCCAATGTCGGTGTCAGCGGTGTATCCGCTTCCAGTGTTTTGGGCGTAAAGATATGTAATGACATCTGAACTAGAACTTGGAAGCCAAGTTAATTCAACTTCGGTATCACCAGCAACCGGAATCAATGAACGAGGATTGCCCGGAGGTTCTGTCGCAGCTGTTCTAATACGGAAATACGCACCAACACTTTGATTGCTGTTTGTATCGACCGATACAATACGAATTACATAGTCTGTATTGGCTTTTAGTGGCTCAATGATCTCAAGAGAAGTAACCTGATCGGTTTCGAACTCACGGCTTCTGACTCTAGCACTTTTAACTGAATAAGAAGTAATGGTTCCGATATTTACCTGTTCGCCAATTGCATCTTCCCTGTCAACCGAAAGAAGGTAATGGCTTAAACTCACATCAGGATTGGCAGACCAAGAAAGAGAAATAGTTGATGCCGTAGCACTTCCGGTCAAACTCAGGATATCTTTGACAACAGTTCCACCACGAGTAATTCCTGTTAACGTGACGCCAGTGCTTCGAACACCTTCTGAACTAATCGCTTTAAGAACGAGGTTGTAACGTCTGTTGGTCTTCAGGGCTGATATAAGAACTGACGTTACATTGCCAGCGGCAACAGTGGATGTAGAGACTACATCACCACCTGAATCAACCTCGTTGACCACAACTTCATATCCTGTAACGCCTGACGTGGCACTTCTTCTCCAAGTGAGAGATACGCTTCCATTCCCGAAAAAGACATTTGTATCGGTAGGATTAAGAGGAGGGTCAAGGTCAGATTGAGTGGTTGCGTTAGTTGATGCTGGTGTACTCTCGTTACTGGATTTGTCTACAGCCGTCAAACGGTAGTAGTAAGTGGTCGCGCTATCGAGACCGTCGTCAGTATAAGTGAGGGCTTCGACTTCAGAGACCAAAGTGTAGGTAACGGCATCTGTGCTGCGATATAAATTGTAATGATCAAAATCGCTTTCAGTGTTTGCGTTCCAAACTAAAACAATGGCAGCTTTCGTCGTAGTCGATACTGAAAAACCCGTAGGCGTAGCAGGAACCGTGCTGTCAACGGCAGTTCCACTTACAAGAGATCCTTTGGCTGATTCGGAAACATTGACCCCAGATCCACGAACCATGTAAATCCGGTTAATGTCATTGTCGGTGAGAGTCCCATCTTTTTCAGACAAAGTCTTAATGAAATTAAGATCAACCAATCCAGAACCGGCAGAAATCTCGAAGTTCAACCCAGTGGTTGTGATTTCCCAACCGCTGATAACTCCATCGCCAACGGTAAAAGATAGACCGGTAAACTGGTTGTCTATGGTCGCATAAGTCTCACGGTCGGCGGCAGCAGAAAACGTTTCGCCATACTCGTGAACAGGAATGTTATATTGTGGAGATCTTCTCATGTTTCATCACGTCAAATTCAGATTCAGTCGGGTAAGCGTGTTGTTCGCTAATTCAAAGATTAAGGCAAATTCATCAACCACAGAAATGCTCTGGGGACTTGATATCAATTTGATGCCTATCCGGAGTTCCTTATTCTGTAGTTCTGCAGGAAGTTCGAAAATCCTGTTTGGTTCTACAACATAATAATTTTCGAACAACGTGGAATCTTCCGTATTGATACCAAAAACCACCTCTGTATTGACCGGAGTCTGGGTGTTTGCGGTCAGCAATCCACGGGTAATATCTTCCGGCAACGTGAAGTTGGTCGTGTAGAAATGGACTGACTGAGCCTTCCTAGCGGTCAACGTAAACTCATGCAGGACAGGAGTTACGTTCAATTCCTTGGAAATCAACTTGAAGCGGAACTGAATAAAAGGATCGTTCACGAATGACAGATCGGCTACATAAGCATGTGACACGAGATATGAATAGTCATAGCCGTAAGTGTAGCCATATCCGTAGGAATAATCGTATGAAAAATTCGAACTGTAGTCATAATATTCCCCCGGAGTCAAGTCAGAAGTGATCGGAATCCACTCTTTGTCAAGGATTGCCGCACTCGTTTCGGCTACGCGGAATTCCACTGAAATTTCAGTATTATCCGGCAATGTAGCCAGCCATGTCAATTCAAGCCACGAAATAAGGTCGCTTCCGCCATCGAAAATGTCGGATTCGTAGGTACCCACCTCTCTGCGGATAGTATCGGCAGAAAGGAAAGCATCTTCGCCCTTGAAGGTTTGGACGATCTTATTACTGGTATCAACTTCAAGAATCTGATTCTTGAAGGTAAGAGCATCAAGGATTTCCTGTTCATCGATACAATCCTGATACTGATCTTTAACGGTTCCATCAGGATTGTGGACTTCCGTGATATTTCCAATTCTGTCCTTCAGCTTCAGGAATACACAACGTTGTGTATTGTCTGGATTGTAGACTGTGATATTGGCATCGTTCATCATGAACAGTGCTTGGTTAAAGAGCAGAAGGTCATTGATATCGGTCGTATTGTTAGCCTGAGCAATCCAGTTTGATCCATTGTAGAGGAACAGAGTGTCATCAGCAATGGCATAGAAGTCCTGATCAAGCGTTCTGAATCTACGGACGCTTTCCGGCACTGAATGGAAGACACGTTCAAAAGTCTCTTCCGCATCAATGTACTTCAAAACTTTACCGTTCGGATTCGTTCCAGCAAACAGTGTCAGTTCATCCGTATTCTGTTCTTCTGTCGCCGCTTCTGCAGCCGGTGCTTCTGAAGTTTCAGAGTCAACAGCCGGAGGATTGGCATTGTAGATACCCAGAGAAAGGATATTGGCATCATTGTCTGCGTAGATAATTTCCCAAAGATCCCCATTGTACCTGTAAATGCGTCCATTAGGACCGGTGGCTGCAAAGACGTTACCCTTGTATGTCACAATATCATGAACGGTCGTTTCTTGAGTTTCAACTTCAAGATTGACCTCTTCGCCATTGTAGGAGTAAATAACCCCGTCGCCATCACTGCCCATGTAGAGCAGATTTTCGGTAGCATTCAATGACTTAATTGGATGTGCAAAGGCAAAAGCCTGCTGCCAAAGTTCACCATCATAGAAGAATACACGGTTAGTTCCGGAGACAGAAACGAAGAGCTTGTCATCGAACACTTCCATGTCCAGAACAGCATCAGATACTGGCAGACCACCGATAGAGGTGGTAAATTCGAGGGCAAAAACACCCAAGGTGGTGTCGAATTTGTAAACCATACCCGGATTCTTGGTGCCAACATAAAGTTCACCATCAAAAACCGCACCGCTGCTTGGTTCGCCTGATTCAACCGTGTAGGTGGCTGAGAGGGCGCTGGCAAGAGGATCGAATTCGTGAATGATGTTTTCCCTGTATTTCACAAACTCCATCGGGGTTTGACCGTCTGAAGTGAAGTTCGGGAAGTTCGAAACGATCATGCCATCCACACCAGTGACATTATCTGTCGCTGTAATTTCAACACGACCCAGATTGCCACCAAGAAATTCACCGATTTCGATGGTTCCTTCTGGTGGTGTACGGTCCATGACGATTTCATCTGAAGGATACCCAACTGGGTTGTCTTCCAATTCGTAAACAACTCCACCAATGTTCGTTTCTGCACTGATGAACAGCCTGTTAGTAGTGTTCTCACCGATTTTGATGGGAACTTTCTTCATATCAGTGATGCGGACTAGATCTTCACCAGCCACTTCTTTATCAGCCAGTTCATCGTTGAAGTCAATAATTTCCCGCCAATCTTCAAAAATATTGGCGCTTACAATATCACTTGGTTTCTTGGCTTCAGTAAATCGAATCAGAGGGACAAAGTCCGATCTGTCTGACTCATTGATGACGACCTCGTACTCTGTTTCATCCAGAATGTCATTGGTGTTTGCCGAAATGAAGATATTCTTATCTTCAATCGGAATAGGTTCTGTCAGAACCATATATTCTTTGTAATCTGAAATCTCAGAGTTAGATGCAATACCATCTTCTGCGGTATATGGAATGGCGATATTCCCAAGGGTGTCGTTCACTTTGAACTGCGTCAGACCGCCATGTGTCCCAATCCACAGATATTCATTGGCGTCACCAATCAGACTCGTGATATTGTTGTTCAGGAGTCCGTCATTGGATGTAAAGACTCTGAATTGAGTCCCGACCATTCTCAAGATGCCAGCATTTGTCGAGACATAAACAATGCTGTCAATAGTGTCAATGTCCGTGATTCTTTCACTTGGCAGGCCGTCTTGTTTCGTAAACTGAACAACCCGTTTGCGGTCGAAGAAGTTAAAGCCTTTTTTGGTTCCGATAACATAGTTACCAACTTCTCTTTCGCCAAAGGCGGTTATGTAATTGTCTGTAAAACCATGTTTTATGTTATATTCTTCAATTGAAGTCGGTTGTGAAAGATCGTCCAATCTAATCAAGCCGAAACCAGCATCGGTACCAACAGCAAGAGTATTGCTCTCAAGGACACCTAATCTGGTGATATTGTTACTGGTCATGTAATTATTGACCGTTTCACCATTGAATTCTCTGGTATCGCCTGTTGGCGTATTCAGATCGATAGGAACAAACTTCGCTTCATCAGAATCATCAAATCCATTAATCTGGAAAACACCTGATTTTGTTCCAGCCCAAACATAACCACTCTTATCCATCACAATGGAACTTACAATACGTTCCGTAATTCCTCTGGCTGTTGTGAAGTTTGTCCAGATACTATTTGTGATATCATATCTACTGACACCATTGTTGGTGGCAATCCACAAGCTGTCTCCAACCTCATCATAAATGAGATCATTGATGAAATTATCAGACAGTGAAGCATCTTCAGCGTCAGGCAATACGAAATCTTCATCATCCTGTGCGTAGAAATTCTCGATATAAAGCGGCGCGAATGCATCTCTCAAGAAGATCTTAAACATTCTCCATTGCGAAGTGGTTTTATTACTGTCGCTCAAATCACCAAACTTCAATGTCGGTTCTGGATATTCTTTTAAGAGCGACTGGAAGTAGCTGGATTTCAACGACGAAAGCGCAGGGAATATATGAGTTCCAACCGACACTTTGTCCCTCAACATGAACTCGTGGGTTACAGCATTCATACCAGAGTAACTTCCGGTTTCGTCACGATTGGCAAAGAAGCCTGTCTCGCCGTAACTGGTTACCATGAATTTGCTGGAAGTCCCACTGATTACTTGAGGGTGGAGAATACCATCTACATAGATTAAAAGATTATCAGAAGAGAGGCTGCCGTCCCAAACAAGACGAAGATGGACATCGTCGCCAGCACCCCATGAATAATCGCTACCAGACAGAATAACAGCAAGCGTTTCAGGAGTGGTATGGTCATCTTCCGTGGCGTAACTGGAGAAATCTGTTTCCGCAATCGCATGGATTTTGAAGTTATCGATTGTTCCCATTGCCGGATAGAAGAAATCTGGCTCATTACCAAACATGAGCGTTCCGGCATCAAACGAAGTAATTGAGTCTGTAGTCGAATCCTTCAGAGTATTGTCTTCGTAGATACGAAGTGTATCCGTACCGCCCATAGATCCACTCTCATCCCATGCGAACCCAAGATGTAATGCGGTTCCAGATACGAAAGTAGGCGTATAGGACACGTACCTTCTGGTGTCCCCAAATTTGTACTCACCAAAAATCTGGTTCTCTGTCAAGATACGCTGGTAGTAGAGATGGATATAATCGTCATGATCCTTGCCTTGAGCATAGAAGAATGTATGACGAATATAAGGATCGATATCCGTGTCATGTGTCGGCGGTAAAATTAAACCATTGACAACTGGTGGAGCATCAGCCCCCGAATATACAATATAATCGTATGTATTACCACCAAAGCCCAATGGAGTAAAAGCTGTAGTTGGATCTACAACACCATCAGGATAAGGGATTTGAACCTGCTGTAGATTAAAGTTATCCGTAATGAGCGTCCATGCCCCCAGATCTGGAGTGTAATGGAGTTCTACAGCGCCTTTGGCAGTATCGATCATTCTATTGTCGTACTGAACAGCCTGACCACTGTCAAAGAATTTCACACCCTTATTGAAAACGGAATCGACATAAGTTGGATCACCATGAACTAGTCCATCCAATCCAATTTCCGGATTTTCAATAGATTCATCGCTTTCGGTTTTCGACCACAGTAATAATTGCGTCTTCTCAAATGAGCCGACCAGATTGCCGTTTGTATCATGAATGAAGCTCATCCCTGTCGAAGTGTCAGTATCTTCGGCGTATGCATAGTAAACATCACTCGCTGGTGCAGCAGAAGACGTGTATGGCTGCATTTTGAATTCAAGACTTCCAGTTTGTTTACCCAAAAGCCTTGCGGGGTAAGTTAAAAACTTATCATCTGCATCCAGATCGAAGGCTTTATCAAAACTTGTCAACTGGACCGATAGATCAGAAGTCGTATAAGCCCCACTTATTACAACGAGAGCACTGAATTCTCCGGTATTGTCACTATAAACGTCATCATTGATGGAGAATTTCAAGGTTCCAGCGGCGGGTGCCGTGAATTCATAAGGACCCTTACCTACAAAGAACGGATCTAGCTCATTGAATCTGGCAAGAAGTCCACCATACGATACATTGGGTAGAGGCAGATTATGACCACTAGGACCTCTTGTGCCGTCACCCCAAATTCCAAAGCCGTTGGGTCCAACTTCTGGCATATTTTCGCCCAAAGACATTTTGCCTTCAGCGTAAATTTTAACAGTCTGACCACTAAGCAGAGATACACCACTCACTACGACAGTTCCATCGCCAAGGCCAGCCCCTGAAACCGGAGCGCTACTTCCAGAGACAAAGATGGTTCGACTTTCGCCACTAGCCAAGTCTGGTCCAAAAACATTCGCTACGTTATACTCTGAATTATCATCGTCGAAACGAGCGAAGAGAGTAGTGTCTGCGTCAAAAGTACTAATATCAGGCAATGACGTGAGAGCATCTGCAGGAGCATCCGGTAAGGAATCAACAGTCAACCTTGTCCTGACAGTGAAATGTCCAACGTTTCCACTGAAGAGATTGGTATTAATACCATAATGGAGAGTTCCATCAGCAGGGGCAGTATATTCATATGGCCCTAAACCAATTTCAAATGGTTCTAAATTATTAAATTTACCAATCAAAGAGCCAATATTAGCGAGTGGCAACGCTGGTTTTGCTGCGCCAAGTTTATCAGAACCAACTTTACCAACCGTTAACGCAACGTAATCAAGCTCAAGGTTCTTATTATTGTCACTATCATTTGTCCCATCAGAAGACACAGAACGAATGAAAACTTCTTTTGCACTATTGACAAATTGTTGAACGGGCAGTCCAAAAAGACCTTCAAATACTTTGGACTCAAATTTTTCTACCTGAGTAGGCAGCCCCTCGTCGGCAGTGGCCTCAAACTCATCTAACGTGCCCAAATAAATCCAATCATTGGCACTATCATTCCAAATCCAAAAATCTGCTTTCGCATTACCAGCAGGAGCAGAAAGTCTACGATAGGCTGTAAATTTAAGTGATTCAATGTTGTCAAGCTCTTCGTTAACAATAAACTTAAACATGGCAACGCCACCGTCGCCACTGTCTTCAACGATTTCTTGCACAATACTATCAGGAGAGTTTAAGCTATTTCCTGTGATAACATTAGTATTGGCAAGCCCCGCGAAAGTCACAGGACTATTGGAGAGCATTGATGTCTGTGAATCTGTTTCGTTTTTGTAACCTACAGCTGCTGAATTGCTAAAGTCATAAAGAGGGAAGAGGAGTAACGCATCTTCATCAGAGACTTTAACAAAATCTGCTTCAATACCATCGGGCAAGATTCCATCAATCAGGTTGCCAAGATCGTCACGAATGGTTATTTCACCAGCCGCTGTAATAACAATTTTTTGTCCTTCTTTTAAGTAGTAACCACTATCTACAAAAGAAGTACCGTCAGCAAAGCCAGTGTTCTCACTGATCATGGCTGTAGCCGGAACAGAGACTTTTCTTTCTGGGCCAACTGTTTTGTTCTCTACCTTAGTGACGTTGTGAGCAGTCTGAGTCGTTGTTACCGTTTCTACGTGGTATGGCATAAATACAGAAGAATTCTTGCTTGCCGTCCATGCCAACTGGAAATTACCAGCTTTATCAATCAGGATGCTTGGATTAACATCTATACCGAATCCGCTCTTGAATTCAGTATCAAGGTAGCCATTATTACTTGAATGCCACTGCGCCTGTTGGAAGTCATATTGGGCAATAAAAATAGAAGGATAACCTTTAACACCTCGTTCATCTTGCCAAGAAATATAAAGGTTGTTTCCTTGGTCGGCTACAACGGCAGGGAAGGTAGAATCATCCCGTGCCAATGTAATTTGAGTATCTGTACCACCCTGACCACTTGATATCCAAGCTTCTGTCGTGGCATCATATCTGGCATAGAATATTTCAATATTTCCGGTGCGATCATCGTCCCAAGCCAGATGGAAATCTTGTAGATTAGATGTGACTGTACAAGCATCAAGGGATGGGTGTTGAGAGTCGCCAACTCCAGATACGATTTTAGTATCTTCATTGCCAATTTGATTACTGGAATACCATTTGTTTCCGGTACTTTCATAGCGGGCACCAAAGATTTTTTCCACATTATCTCTGTTGTCTTGCCAAACAGCCCACATATCGTCTTCGTTGTTTACCGCAATACGTGGAAAACGAGAATTTCCAGCATCATTAGTAAGACGCAGATCACGATCATCCAGACCAGAACTGATCCACTTTCCTTCAATGACATCGCCTTTATCGACCGCATCAGCGTCCCACATCGCGTAATAAATTTCAAAGGTTTCATCATCGTCCCTATTGTCTTGCCAGACAAGATGTACATTGTTTTCTGAATCTGTGTCTATTGAAGGATATTGTGAATCACCTGTCGCATTGGTAACCCTTGTCGTTGACGAATACTCTGTCTGGCTAAATGCACGGTGAACAATTTCGTAATTACCATATTGATTATCCTGCCAAACTATATGAACCGTTTCAGTACGGTCGGCTGCAATGTCTGGCGCTTCTGAGTCATAATTTCCATCAGATACAACTGATGGGCTTCCCCATAATCCATCTACGCGCATTGCATGATAGATATCTGTCTTTTTGAGAACACGATCTCTGAAAGCATAAACCGCATGGAGAGTCCCACGAGTGTCTTCAATAATTTTGATATTTCTGGCATTTCCAGAAGAAACAGCAGGCGTATTAAAACTATTGGTACCATCAACAACCAAAAGCCACTCTTCATCCACTCCTTCGCGTTTCACGTAAACAAAGATACTGTCTTCTTTTCCCATTATCCTTAACCTACTGAGACCAGCAGCAAGGTTGATATCGCCGCTTATTTTTGCGTTCTGAAGGCTGATTTTATTCTGGAAGCACCTTACTACTTCATATCTGGACCCGTCTGAGATATAAATGCCCGGTGCTGAAACTCTATTACTCACATAAGTAATGAAGACTTCAGTCTCAATAGTCCAACCAGTCTGATTAGACACATTGAACCATGTGGATTGTGGTCCACTCTGTTCATAGTAGGCATGACTATTCAGAGTTTCTGACGAGGTATCAATAGTTAAAGTTTCATCGGAGATCGAGAAAGGATCATTTTCAGTGTTCTTTTTGACTTCAAAATTTTCCGCCAAATCATCTTCATCCATTCTCGTGGTCTGTGTCCATGGGAACGGCTTGCCGAAACGCAAACGACTCAATCCATTTTGGGTTCCAAGCCATTTGTCATTACGAACATCTACCGTAAGCGCGTTAATACCTTGAGATGTAAGGGGAATAGTTTCATCTGTACGAGATGTCTTAGTATCATCATACTCAAAAACTCTCGATGAAATAGACAGATTTTCATGGTTCGTTCCAACAAACATCTTTTCATCAATAGAGAGCATACTCGTCGCTGTCTCATGTGGGAAGTGCTGAATGCTCTCAAAAACGAACGTTTCAGATGACGCTGGCTCAAATGCGCCCAAAACACTGTAACGAATGAAATCCCATTCACCACTTGTTTCAGAGCGAGTGTAAGCCGCATCGCCAAATTCGATTTTTCTCGTACCAGTAGGATCGGTGAATTTTCCATTACCGTCAAGACGCAGGATACCATCTACGAAAACTTGAATATTATCCTGCCTGCCAATAACCCTGATAAGATGGAAATCGGAATAAGAAACACCACTGACTTGCGAAGTAAGCGTTTCCTGATTAGTGATAAGTTCAGCACGAAGAGCATTAACACGAAGGACCGCCATCTTCGTACCATCATTGATTTCAACTCTCTGATATGCTCCGCTGAGGACTGTGGAAGTCGCAGACCCACTAACAGTCGTTGTTACGTCTGACCCACTAACCGTAGTTGTTACGTCTGAACCACTAACCGTAGTTGTTACGTCTGAACCACTAACCGTAGTTGTTTCCTCAGTATTTTCAGTAGTCGCCCCAGACTTCTCGGCTTTCATTTCCAATTCATCATCGACTGGCTTGGATGTAAGGCCGCTATTAACTTTCATGCGGAATTCAATTGTCCATCCAGTTTCGTTTTCAACACTGCTCTGCCAGACAGAACCGATGGTGGTGAACTTGAGAGTCTTATAATCACTTTCTTCGTATCCGTCAAAGACTTTGACGCTCACATAATAAATCGCGCCCTCTTCTAATGTTTCGCCAGCATATTCAGCGTATTGATTTGTGGATTCGACAGTGCCAGAATCCCAAATCTCATTGCCAAACGGAGTGGTTCCAACTAAAACGCGGTACGTTTGTTGTACAATAGTATTACCAACAAAATCCCAAGATATAACCGGATCAATCCTGTTTTCGATTCCAACAGGTTCTTTCTGATTCTCAACAAGGATTCTGGTAACTTCTGATTTAATTGAAGTAACAGTCACTGTATTTGATGTGGCAGTCACACCAAAATCAATTCCGTCACTAGGTTTGACCGTGAAGTACCATTGATCATCAACGCTGAGTAGGTCAGGAGACACTTCCTTCTGATCATTCAGTTGTGATTGAAGCTGATCATTTTTGTACCAACGGATTTCGGATCCAATTTCGTCATCACCATCATCATCGGTATAAAGGTATGATGCTTTCAGCTTGTCGCTGACTCTAGGGAAACTCGGTACGATAACAGCGTTAATGGCTGTTGGCGCACGGTTCTGGATGGTTACTTCATTGGATTTAACAAGAGGGCCGAATTCCAGACCATCTTTCGGAGTAACTTCAAAGTACCATTTATCATCAACATCGAGATTCTCTGGTTCAATTGCTTCGTAATCATTGAAATCGGTCTGCAGAACGGCGTTTTTGAACCATCTGATTCTGGTTCCGTCTTCTGTATCACCATCTTCGTCATTGAAGTTGTAAGAAGTCCTCATAAGGCTTCCAGAATAGACGGTGCTTGGATATATACTCACGTCACTGGCTTGAGGAAGACTGTTGATCTTGAAGGTCGCAGTGCCCCATTCGGACTCATCTGTGGCGTTCTCAACTTTAATTTGGACATAATACTCAACATTTCTGAGCAAATATTGTACAGTTATTCCATCAGGTGCCGGAACCCTGACCAGAGATTGATTGCCTGAAATTTCTCCACTATCCCAAATATCACCCACAAAGGCATCGAAACCAAAACCGGAATTGATGCTGCCTATCCGAATTTGATAAGTCAATTGCGGATTATTATCCAGATCCGAATATTTCCATGCAATCGTCGGACGGAGATTTATCAGGGATTGTGGATTTTCCTGTTGATCAATTAAGATATCGTAAATTGCGGGAATGCTCATTTTTCATCAACCTTCGACAACAAATGTCTCACCAGAACCAGTGGTAATAATCAAGTGTCCATCTTTCAAGAATGCACCAGTTATGTCGCCCGGATCCTTATAGGAATCGAAAGGCAACTCTTCAATCTTTTCAAAGTCAAATTGTTCCTCAAAATTCCAGATATTGCTGACAGTCCTGAAAACTTTACCATTGTTCTGGGAAATAATGATGTTTCCATTATGCTCAACAATATCCACTGATTCGTTGACATTGTCTATTGTAAATGTTTCGCTTGTACTGTAGTCTGATTCTTTTCCGTAAACATCTACAGCTTTAATACGAACCTGATAATTGCCATCTTTTAACTCTGTGAGATTCCAATTCAATAAGCTCTGATCAGAATCAAGAACCGCCAAAACAACGCCCGTAGGATTGGGATCGTCCATGAATACGTATTCAACAACAAACTGGACTTCGTCTCCGTCTACATCCAATGGCTCAGGCACAGTCCAGCGGATAACAGTTGAAAACGCCTGAGATAATCCTCCTGTCGGCTGCTGCAGAACTGGCATATTTGGTTTGTGATTCAATATGCTGAAAAATGAATTAGTCGCAGCAGGTTCAGATGTTGTCAATCCGTCAGACACAATCAGTCGCAAACCATATGTGTAATCTTTTGGATAGGTACTCAAATCCAAAACATAAGAAGTTGCTGTCTCAGCGATACCATCGGCAACCAATTCCCATCCCGTATTACTTTGGAATGAATCCGTAATCTCCAGTTTGTAAGTTACCGGGTCGCCGTCAGGGTCAATCGGAGAAGCTGGTGTCCATTGAACTGTTATGGATGTATCGCCATCTAACTCTTCGCCACCTGCCGGATAAGTGATCGTCGGTTTGTTCGGAGGACGATTAACTAAAAAGGTGGTAGAAATAACATTTGACTGACCACCGGGACGGTCTTGAACATCCACTCGCGCATAAAGAGTTACTCTTGGCGGAAGCGGTTGCCCCGAATAAGTGGCGAAATTCTGCCAACCTTCGACAAACTCACTGTCCCAAATGTCGCTCGTACCTTCCGAAGTTCCAATTCTGATCCTTCTCAAGAATTGAGGGTTGCCATCGACATCTGTATAATCCCATGAGAAAACGGGATTGTCAGATATAATATCTGTTGCATCAGCCTTCCCATCAACCAGAAGATTAGCGACAACAGGTAATCCATTTAGAGTAAAAGTTTTAGTTCCTGTGGCATATTCGGCACCATCGAAGACAGTTACTTCGGCAACATATTCTTTTCCGCGCTCAAGGTCTTCTGTGACCTGATATTCGTCTTGTGCTGAAAAGATTGTGCCACTCTTGTAAACATTGAAGTTCCCATTCAGACCAATTCTGATAGAAAAAGATACCTGTGGATTACCATCTGGATCCGTATATGTCCATGATATTGTTGGTTTCGTTTCGTTTGTGAACAATTTCTCATTATACGGATCATCCGGTGGAGAATCGGTCCCAACTGGCGGTGGCGTTACCGGGAATGGAATAATCGTTTCCGTGCGCCCATCTATTGCAATATCTGCAACAGTTGGCGAATCATTGATCCTGAAATTGGCTGACTGATAAGAAGTCCAAAGGAGATCGTCTTTGGCACGTACACGCCAATAATATGGTACACTTTTCGATAGTTCAGGCCCGTTGTAAACGACAGCCTTGTTTGTGCTTTCAATTTCACCAGTATCCCAGATTGTTGTCGTAAAACTAGATCCGGAAGATACCTGTAATTGATAGGCAGATTGTTCAATATTGAAAGCATGACGATAATTCCACGTAAAAACCGGAGAGAAATTCAGAATCTGTTGGGGATTAATTTCCCCATCAGTCAAAAGATCGCTCAGGTACGCGGTTAATCGCCCACCGAAGGGTGATACACCAAATGGTTGTACGCCAAAAAAGAAACTCATCTTTATTCCTCAGGCTTCTCGTCCGCTTTTTTGTCCTCTTCCAGTTTTTCAATCGTATCTCTTACGATGACTTTCTGGATGACTTTCCCGTCTCTGAGTTCGAAGTTCCCATTAAAATTAATAGAGGGATATTTATCGGACAGGATTTTCTCAACTCCTACAACGTTCTTTCTCAGGGACGCCAATCTATCTTTGATCAAAGCATTCAGATATTCGACTGTGATTCGTGCTTCTTTGGATTCCTCCATGTATCTCCACAACGAATCAAAAAGAGGAATGTCTTCTGGTTTCATATCCTCTTCGCGATACTCAACAGTTTCTTTTTGATCTTCATTTTCAGGTTTTACATCTTCAGGCTTCACTTCAGTCATTTTCAATCTCCAATTCAAAAATTAATGATTTTAAGGATAGACTATCGTAAAATGCCCATCCCATTCACCTTGTGTTTCATTGACATTAGAGCCAAAATCATAACGCGCAGTTGTTGAAGCTTCTGGAACAGGTGCCCCACTAAATCTGTCAATGTCAAACACATCAATATTGAATTCTTCAAGATTAATATTGCTCGATCTTGACATATACAATTTGTTATTGTAGAACCAAATGTCATTAAACATCCAATTGGCAGAAGAACCGTCATAAGAATAAGGAAGCACCCGTGTTGTTAACAAAGTTCCAGTTTCTTTATTAACGATGTAGGCGTTACATGATGGCAAAGTGGCTATAATCCCAAAGGCAGCTTTTCTTAAGTGCGCTTCCATTATATAAATCCAACTTTCTATCATTCCAATGCCCCAAATCATTGGATCCGCAACATTTGGGCCACCTGAAATAAACGAAGTATTGGTAGGAACTGGGAATGAATAAATATTTTTGATGAATGCTCCCGTATTTAAGTTAAATTTCTTAACCGTTAATTGATTTGCCAGATAAAATACATTATTCGCTTCATCTACGTGTATATCCTGCATGAAATAATCTTTTGAATTTGAATTAGGATTTAAGTAGTAATTCAAATCAGATTGTCTTCGTCCAACGTTATTGTTGTCAACCGGCAAAGTGTAATTAAAATCAATAGGAATTGTTTTTAATATATTCCCATCATAATCTATTTTCAAGAGAACATTTTCACTCAGCGCATTACCACTGACGGAAGCAGAAAAAGAGTAATAATGTTTTGCGAAAAAGTGGAAACGACCATATAAATTCGTGTAAGGCTTACGGATAGTACTGTATATCTTGTTAGTAGACAGATCTGGTCCAAGAGAATTCCCATTACTATCGGTGCCACGTGTAACTGTTTTAAAATTATTGTACCATGTTGAATGAAGAGTATAAAAGAACGCTCCACTGGCGAATGGCGAATCATCTGGAGTCGTCGATTCTTGAGTAGTTGTGGCACTTACAGCATTCGGGTCGCCCATTGTAAGAAGATTGTCATCGATACCGAAATTGAAATATTGGAATTGATTAAGACTGGGAGAAAATCCCGGTTTGATCAAAATGTCATCTCCACTCAATAATTCAGACAATGTCCAAGCACGAACTTCGCTGTCAAAGCGCCATCCGGTAAGCGGAGGAGTGTCGGGATCTATGATACCAGTATTTTTTTGAGAAATAATCCCCTTCATATTAAACGCATAAGGAACATAGAATATTGGATAGGAAATAACTTGTCCATTGGAAACAACGCTATACCGAATCTGCATGGAATAACCAAGAATTTTCCCTTCTTTTGTGTAATATATTTTCAAAGAGCCATCACCATTTTTAACTTGAACAAGCTCTATCAGATCTTTCGTGTTATTGAAATTGTTCACAATAGTATCAATTTCATTCTGAAGACTGATTCTATAGGTATTAATTGTATCTACAAGCGCATCGAATTCAGCCTTTGTTGCCAATAAAGACGTTGGCGTAGGGCCTGAAAGATTTTCTAACTGATTTTGAGTATAAAAACGTTTATCGAATTCAGCAACAGCACCAGACTTAGCCATATAAATGGCGTCCGCATCCCATTTTAAAAGTTGATCTTCCCCAAAGAACGTTTCATCTTTCGTGTAATATAACCCATCCAAATAACCGCCATTCAATTGAGATTTTGTGAAATAAATGGAATCCAAAGCACCGCCGTCTAATTCGGTTTTAGTGTAATACCGATTATCATGGTCTCCGCTTTCACGATGAAGCTGCATATCCTTTTGAGGATTTCCCAAAGTATTTTTAATACTTTGTAACTGGTCGTCAAGATTCGTCCAGTTATCACGCATTTCATCGCCCCAAACGGTGGCTTCGTCTTCAGGAAGATAAAAATTGAAATATTTTGTTTGATCAGACACTTTTATAGACCCTTCTTGATTCAGTATCGCTTTGATTACTCATCCCATAGTCATTTCTTGATGCAGGAACCGTTATATAAAGAGTGTCTCCGGGTGCTTTTGTTCCGACATTACCATTGTTAATCAAATTTGAATACCAATTTCTTAGATTAACTTGAAGTTGCCCTTCCGTTACTCCAGTAGTAGTATTGGGGATCCTTTGAGCAAACATTAATGTGTCAGTGCCTAAAACATCCAGTGGCTGAAACAATGACGTAGAATGCCTAATATCATAAGGAATTCCAAGTCTCGGAATAAGAGGTTTAATAAACAACTTTGCAGAATCTTCCAAAATCTGTTCCTGTGTGTCATCCAAATCATTTAAGACATCAGCATAAGACTGCATTTGACTTCGGTGTAAATCTCCTGATGTTAATCCTTTCACGAGGGCTTTCGAATAATACCTATTACTCAATGGTGCTTCAATCTCAGTCTTACGGTAATATCTAGTAGCCAAATTACTGATTGCCCCATCTTGACTCATGAAAATATTCGCTGATTGTGACTTCGAATACGATTCTGATTTACTGTAAAGTTGCGACTTTGTGTAATAACGACCGTCTAATTGACCACCTGTCAATTCTCCATGCGTGTAATACCGATTACTTAATTGCCCACCATCTAACTCGCTTTCAGTGTAATAAAATGAATCGTGTTCAGTGCCACTTGTTTTATGAAACTGCAGATTAGTGGTAGACGTACCGGTTCCGCCTTGGATACTGACCAATATATCATCTGTTTTCTGAAAATTGTTACGAATGGCATCTCCCCAGTCTTCATTATCATCTTCTGGTTTGATGAATTCGTAATTTGTAGTAGAAGTAGCCATAATTTATTCTCAGTAGATAGGCGCAAAATAAGTACTGCCAAGAACACTATCAGACGTGGCATTACTCCCCGGATTATACGTAGCAATAGGAGTATCGGTTGAAAGACTTGCGTTTTTAGGAACTGTAACCGTACCTCCTCCAATAGCTGAAATTTCTTCGGAATCCCATACATCAATTCTCGGATCAAGCGTTGTACTGTCTGCACGTACATAATAAAACTGACCGTTATAGAAAAACAAATCCCACGGCATTTCACGCTGAGACGGACTCGAACGAAAAGCATTATAACGATAAATACTGTAAACAGTCTTTGTGCTTCCAGTGTTGACATCTTTGACAATAGTACTATTCAACAAATCACCAAACGATGTTTTTGTTAAAGTTATAAAATAGATATGTGATCCTTTTAAGCTCATTCCAGTATAATAACAACCACCGCCTCCTATCTGCCCGCATGCTCCATCATTGGAAACAATAGTTCTTATAAGTGCGCCTGTGGAAAGATTGAATCTTCTGACAGCCCGGTTGGTCAGGACGTAAAACACATTATTGGACTCATCTACCAAAACATCATGGACGTAGTAATATTTAATACCGTTACGAGTATAATAGTCCCAATCTGATACTTTAATTGTTGCACTTAATGAGGTATCAGGCTGAGTAAACGTGTAAGACAGTTTGACACTTCTGAGAACATCTCCATCGTAATTCATTTTAACGAGTGAATTAGCAGGCACTCCGGATGTTCCTGTTGAGGTATAACCGTAATAGTATCCTTTGAAATGATGAAATCCTCCCTGAAGATAAGTAGGTCTGTTAACAAAAGCTGCACTCTGAGAAGTAGCACTTAAATCAGGAGAGCTTGTGTTTGTCGTAACATAGTAAGATCTTGTGTCCTCTGACCTCTGGAAAGTATAATAAAAAATATTAGTCGCAAAAGGTCCGGGTCCGGGGTCTGGCTGATCAGGCGGCGGGTCCGGTTGGTTTGGCGTAGTACCATAAGTTGATTTTAGTTCAGTTCCTTCTAGCGAAATCATAGTTCCGCCGAAGTGAGTAAGAGCATCCCCTGTTATGTTTCCATTGCTATCAACATCTTCCAACTGATTTACTGAAGCTGGTATCCATACTGACGAAACCGATTGTCCAATGGTATTGGTAAATTGCGATTTATCATAAGTAAACGCACATGGATAGCCAGCGGGGAATCCCGGTCGAATTTTTTCTAACGCATATCCGTATCTATCTACAACTTCTACACTATTCTTTTTATACGGATAACCAGATTGACGAACAGCATATGTAAAAACATAAAAAGAACTTGCCTTCAAAGAAGAAACTGTTCGAACAGCATCTGGTTCAGCGGGATCGAACAATTCAACTTGACCAGTTGGTTGTATCTGAAATTTCACAACATGATCATCAAAAGAGCCACCTGTAAGTTTTGCTTTTTCTTCCCTTCCACGATCATCCAATAATTGATCGGCAGTTGTTTTTGAGTAAAACAAACCATCCAAAGCACCACTATTAATGGCTGACTGTGTATAATATCTGGAGTCAAGAGTCGTTAACAAAGATGATCCAGCTGCAAAATCAGTCTTTTTATAAAACAAAGAATCCATTTCAGTCTTACTATATACATCGTTTTTGGTGCGCGTAATGTTCTTGTTTGGATATCGACTGTCCAATGCACCATTATCGAGTTCCGTTTCCGTGTAGTAAATTGTATCAAGTTGACCATCATCCAACTGCTCCTGAGTATAATAACGCCAATGATGGTCAGTGCTGATAAGGTGTGTGCTGATCGAACTGGAAAAATTAGCTGCCAGATCTGCCATTTCTTTCAAAGCACTATCCGCTTTATCCAGATTATTCCTGAAGTCATCGCCCCAGTTGAAGTCATCATCTGTGGAAAGCGCAAAGTTAAAATGAGTAGTAAATGTAGAAGCTGGCATTTCAACCTCAAATATTTACGATAGTTCTGGTATCCCAAGTGTTCAGGATAGGATCGTAAACCAAATACTCTTCCAGACTATCGGTTAAGGCAAATAACTGATTTCCACTGTTGTAAATCTTCTGGATCGGATCGTCAGCAGTGAAGTTCAAAGTCCATGCGTCTGCCGTGTACATGTAAATCTTACCGTTTTCCAATCCAGCAAAAATGGCGTAATTGTCCACTTCATCATTCGTGAATGCTAAGTCGAATTTTTCGACACTATTCACTTTGGAATCAATCTCCGTGAAATCGATTGAAATTGCGGAAGAATATCTATCTGCAATGTAAACCGTTCCTGTCGTATCTGTCTTTTCAGTACCGATATACATTTTTCCGCCCAATTCAACCATCGAATTGACTTTCACTTCAAGTTCATGAAGTAATGCTGAAATCGTCTGCAGATCATGAATCTTACCACTTACTTGCCCCATCCAGAGACTGTCCACAAAACTGGCAAGAGAAGTTACGGTCGAATCTGATGTAAATTTCCTGAAAACACCCTTCTTCGTTACAGGCTGCGTAACGTTATTGGCATAATCTCTGAACTGTACACCAACACGCTTAATGCCATCGTCCTTCTGGAGCCTCCAATAACGATATATGGCGGCAGGAATAAAATCGCCAAAATCATCATCCGAAGCGCCCGTATCAGGATCAATGTTGATAAAACGAAAGTCTTTGACCTCAGTTGTGTCGTCATTGAAATTCAGCGTCAAATGGACATCTCTTGTCAGGGTGCTCTCGGAGTTATTGTTGATAACCAAAGTCCCAGTCGGCGGCGTCGTGTCAATGATGAATATACTGTGATGGAATATGGTTAAATCACCAACTCTGGAATAATCAGATTGCGCCCCAAACTCATCAAGGGCACTAATCCTGATACCATAATCATCTCCATCCGACAGATTTAAGGTCTCAAACTCATACTGGGTAACGCCGAAAGGAATACCATCTGAAATCAACTGCCAGTTCTCATTCCCAGAAGCATTCGCAGTGTATTCCAGCTTGTAGAAAATCTTATCCCCATCAAAGTCCGAAACATTCACTGCATCCCAAGTAATCAACATCCTCTCGTCAAATATCTCTTTTTCCAGCGGCGTCAACAGTGTAGGTTCGCTCGGAGCATGGTTGTCAATAGTGAATGCGTCTGGAAGTGTATCCCATTCAGAAGCATTCTGATGAAGATCAACCGCCCGCATCCTGAGTCCAATGTTCTTCGATTTCGGAATTTGCCTCACATTCCAGACATATGACGTATTACCCTGTTCAACTCCAGAGGTAATATCTACCCATCCCTTATTATCATCAAATTGATCTGTGTATTGAATCTGATAAGTGACAGGCGTAAAATCAAAGTCCCTCGGATTGGCTTCAACCCAAGTGATATAAACATCACCGGATAATGGATCGCCAGTATCCATTGGGCCTGTGAGAATAGCCTTGTCCGGAGAGGTGGTGGCACAGATAAAACCTGACCATTCGCTGACTCCACTTGTATGAACAAAGTTTGAAGTAACCATCGAATAGGAGAATGCACTTCTCCCCATGGTGTCTGTAAAGCCTTCATAATAGAAGACACCTTGGAATTCGGACGTTTTGAACGCCCCGAATGGTTGACCCCAATTTTTCCCGAAACGTGCCATATTAGAGCTTACTTAATTCAACAGGTTCGTAAGACGGAATGTAATCATCTTCTTCGTAGGATTCTCCGTCTTTCTTGATCTTAACCTTTGCTTTTTCGAATCCAGCAATGGTTCCAGTAAAATTATCACCGTGCCACGGTGCAACTTCTACTTTGTCGCCTTCTTTCAGCCCCATGCCTTTAATCTGTTTCTTGGCGTACTGAGTAGGAGTCAAAACCTCGTCGTCATCTGTAATGAGGTAAGTGGCATGTTCATGTCCATCCATATTCTTATCGGTACGATCCAAATAGGCTTCCTTCATACCGTCTTCCGGATAAACACCAAACTGACACCCACAATCACATTCGATCACAGTCCTGACGTAATCGGTGTCAGCGAAACCGGTCTCTTTGAACTCGGTGCCTTTAGGGATCACGCTTTTACCGGTTTTGTTCAAAGTGTCGTATTTCTTGCATTTGGGACATGAAACAAGATATTTGTCTCCGTCCCTGTCTACGACAACTCCTTGTGCAAACTTATACCAGTTCATTTGGTTTCCCCATTAAGGAATTTCGCTGCATCTTCCAGATTATCGAATGCTTTGCCGCCATTCTCCTCAACCATTTTCTGGACTTGCTGAAGGGATTTTAACTGTCCTTTGTCGAAACCCTTTTTCAGAACGCAGAAAACTGTCTTTTTGGGGCGTTTGTTTGAATCATCAACCACTTCGGCAATGGAGTAAACACCCTGCATCTCTGAGGTGATCGTGTAAAGGCAGAAATCACATGTCTTACGTTCTTCGATTTCCCTTTTCTGCGCTTCTTCGTTCCAGTCGTCTACAACGGGGTCAAAGAAGCCGATATCTAGTTTTTTAATGAGTTTGTCGCGCCAATCGGATCCTGCGCATGTGCCGCCAAGGAAAACTCTCTTCTTCAGTGGCTGCAGTTTGATGGCGCTTTTGCCGTGAACTTTGCTTGAAAAAATGATTTTGTCGATGATGAATTTCTTGCCATCGAACTTTTTACTCTTCAATAAATTATTGCAAGTTCCTTTTTTTACATAGGCAATTGTTAAATGTGGACGATAAGTTGGATATGTGTCAGTGACTTCCACATTCTCTGAAATAAGCTTATTCAGCCTATGCATATCGGGACTGTCAATATCGATTTTCAGCACATCGTATCCATCACCTCTGAATTTAGAGATGGTTCCAAGCTTTAATTCAATAGCCGATTCACCTCTCAGGAGGGCTTTAACTTCGTCGGATTCGGCTGAATGAAGCCCATATTTCAATGTAATATGGATTTCATTTTCTCTGCCATAAGATGGGTCTTTGGGGTCGGTGTAAACATCTTCATTAGCGATGTTTTTCTTTCCCCACTCCATCAATTCTTTTGCGAATTCTTTCGGCAGATCGACTTGGGTCGAACTGAACTTGTATTGCACGTTGTTTTTTGACATTTTGTACCAACTCATAATTATAACTCACTATTGCTGGCGACCGTAGTGGTCCCGGTTGAATTGTCGGTAACATTCGCCGTAGTATTGCTTTTCAGAGTGTTACCAACGACAGTAGCGGTTGTTGCACCGCTTAACAATACACCAGTGTCGCACCCAGTAACATGAGCGCCATTACAGGAAATAACAAGGTCTGCATCACCAATTGCTCTGACACCAAATTCTGCGTCATCGAATCTCGTGGTATTCAACATGATTTCACCATCAGTCACGTCGATTCCAACGCCATTCTGAGAATTATGTGTAATTCTGGTTCCATTTACAGAAACGATACCACCATCCACAGCAACATGGACAGAAGTGGTCAAAGAGTCCTGAAATAAGCAATCATCAATATAAAGTTGACCGCCAGTTCCAGTAAATTTAATGGCATAATCAAAATCTTGAAAAATACAACGTGACAGATATAAAGTGCCACCATTGCTGATTTCTATAGCCACATTTGTACTGGATCCGGAAGCCGCCTTAAAAGTGGTATCAGTAAATGAGACCGTCGTAGGACGAATCAAACCAAACCCAGTAATGGTATCAGCGATCAAAACAACCGTAGAACCGCCCTCTCCGGAAAACTGAACATTTTGTCCGACTGGCATTTCCAGTTGGGACCCCACATTGTGAGTCCCGCTGTCAAGTCTGATTGAGCCACCAGCCACGGGAAGGTGATACAAAGCGGCATCAATCCTTGTCACATCCCCTTGACCACCGGGAGACACGAGAAAGTCAAAAGCCTGTTGTTTTGTAGGTTCTTTTTCCAGAACCTCAGATAATTGTTGGCGAACATCTGAAAGTGCCCCTAGAACGGTTGCAGTATCAGACGAACCGAGCACGCCAATTATCTGTTGAACGGCACGAAGTTCGTTCTCAATGACGTTGTGATCTCTGGCGTTCATAACCTGATCATTGCCGGGAACGTCATTCGTTTCGTCCTGTTGATTGCTCGGCATAATTTGATTTGGGTAAAAAGTCATTGATAGTCACTCCATGTTATACGACATTTCCAACAAAGTCTTTTCCGTGAACGACAAGACGTGCCTCGCCGTCCAAATATTTAATCCCGTCAGCGGGCATAACCTCGAATTCGCCAACGAATTTAAGGGCAATCGGACCAATCCGACCTGCAATCGTATCAGGTGTAGGTTCTTCGCTTTCGGTTACAGGTGCTTCCTCGGTTGATTCCGTTTCTTCAGTTGTTTCTTCGGTAGTTTCTTCAGTAGTTTCTTCGTCTGTTTCCTCGGTGACTGCGTCATCCAAATCTTCATTTTTACAAGTCAATTCTCTCAGAGCATTGATTACTGAAGGATTGGTGAGGGATTCGATTGAATTTCTGGTTTGAGTAATTGTCAAGTCACCTAACAAACCTTTCTCTTCTGCAATCTTGAGAGTTTCATCCAAGTCTGCGCTATCAAAATCGTTAAAGAATCCCTGTTCTGCCAAGTCAATAATGCTTTCCTGAACTGGTTCTGTTGTCACATTGGTATAATCTTCTGCTCCCATCTGAAGAACATCAAAAGTTGGGTTGTTCTGTAGAGGTCTATCTGATGTTATTTCAACATAGATCGTACCAGTACCTGTAACCTGTCTACCCAGATACTGGTCAAGAGGAACAGTTAATTCTGAATCTTTGTACAGCCTGATATTGAATGTTGGTTCTCCAGCATCCAAAATCAATCGTGCAAAAATAATGTTACTTGCCCCTTCTGGACCTGTTGACTGGAAGAAAACAATCTTATCGCCATTGCCAGCAGATAAAAGAACAGGAACAGTTACGGTACCCTGTCCATTATCTTCAAAGATATTGAAGGGATAAAAAGGCTTATCCGCAATGTTTTCCTGTTCTGTGGCAAAACGGATGTGAGTATAAGTCTGTTTATCCACATTGAAATTGACTTTCACATTGGAAACAACCGGCACTTCCATAAATTCGCCTTCGGCTGCTGCAATATCTTCCGGTTTCAAGTCAAACGAAGGACTGCCCAGAATAGAAGTCAGATCTTTGTTAAATAGTCTCTGTGTCTTCGTCACTTCCACAGTTGAAGCAAATCTAATCGGACTTGCCGGTGATTGAAGGTCCGTTCCAGATTCCGGTATATAGTCAACGACTGTCACGTTATCACTGGTATCAACACAAACCTGAATACTTGAGTTGTAAATCTCCTCAATCGACATCGAACCAACGTCCGGAACAAGAGCAAGTGCTTGTTCAGCGCCAATCAATTTAACTGCCTCGCGGAAAGGTAAAACCTTACACTGGATATTTTCTGCCGGTGGCAAGAAACAACCAGTAACGTCGTCTTGTTTTTCATCAGTAGATTCAGTCAAGCGCCCCAGAACTTTGAGATAAATCTTCTGAGATCCGCTTCTGTCGTCCGTGAAGGTAACGTACAGATTCCCATTGAAGTCCGACTCGATATCTGGCGAAAATGAATTTGATTCACCATTTGTCAATCGAAGATCTGGTTTACCAAATCCACTTCCAAACCACTGTTGTTTGGCATTGTCGTAATAAGAGATAAAGATATCTTCTTTATCGACAGCACACATATTGCTTTGCCAAACAACAACCACATCGCCGTCCGTAGTTACTGTAATAGCAGGACTTCTGGCATGATATCTGCCACCGACATTCGTAATACGGATGTCAGAGCCGCCTCTGGCGCTTGTCGTCCATGCCTGCGCTGCCCTGTCGAATTTGCCGTAAAAAACTTCATCGTGACCGTATCTGTCGTCCTGCCAGACAACATGGATGTTATCGGCAGCATCGATAGTAATGTCAGGTCTGGTGGAAATGCTGACAACATTCGTAAGAAGCAGGGCATTGTCATATTTAACGTCAACCGTTTGTTGGACATTTGTGTTTTCAGGAAGGTCTTCAATAACCCCAGACTCCTGAAAACCGGTGACCGCAGGTACTGATTCATTATCGCCTTCGTCAAGGGCAAAAACGACATACTGATAGATTTCGTCGTTCTCTACTCGACGGTCGATAAAGAAGTCTTTCGATCTTCTTGCCCTAAAAATTTTGCCAGCAGATTCAGAAACAGCCATAGTCTTTACCGGTATTGTATTTGTCCAACAGTTTCGAAGCCTTGTTCTCTTGCTTCGTCAATTGTTCTTGGTTGAGCCTCAGAATTCTTTGACTTTCTTCTCATGATTACGACAGTTTTGAGATCGGTATCGTCAGGATTCAACCATGTCAGCGTAACCCTTGGAGCGTCAGGATTATCATTTTGTTGTGAACTCAGATCTTTAACAGGACCCGGAGGCGTTGTATCACCTACCAGATCAATAGTTTTACTGATTTTTGACTGATTCCCCACATAGTCAGATGCAAAGAATGTGTAGGTATAAGCCAGTCCGTTTTGAAGCCCGCTGTCCGTGTAGCTTATACCCGTATTATCGTAGACCAGTGTACCATCAGTATCATTCGATGCTGTGGCGTTTATTCCTTCTTTCCGCAAAATTTTTAATTCATTAAAATCTGCATCAGAAGGATTAGTCCACGTCAAAATAGCATCTGGGTTGGTCGCATCACCACTTGTTGTGATCGAGATATTTTTGACCGTTTCAGGAGCAACCGTATCGCCAGCGACCACAGCGGCAAAACCTTTCGGTCCAATACCAATGGCGTTTTTTGGATAAACGGTGTATGTATAAGTCTGGGCGTTTACGAGACCTGAAGTATCCTGAATCTCATAGAATGTCTTCCCGCCTCTGGTGACCGTTGAAAGAGCACCATCGTGAACGATAATCCTCGTAGGAGGACTTGGGGTTGCCCCATATGCCGGTTTACTTCCGTCCGTGGTACGCCAGACGCGGAATTCAGTAGCGTCTGTTTGTTCATTCCATGTCACACTGTTTGTGATAACAAGGGATGAGTCAATAAAGGATGCCGCTGAAACACCCTGAACAGCCTTTGGTGGATCGAACAAGCCAACCCGAACCAGATTCAAAGCGTGTTCAAAAGTCAGATATGTTCCGGGTCCTTCGTCGGCTTCGATGTAATAAGCCACACCTTCAGCAATGATACCAGCAACGTCAGCAACCTTATAGGCAACTCCCTTATTTCCGGAGATGTTTCTTAAGTTATTGTCAACGATCTCATTGTACTCATTAGTGCTCCATGGTGTTGCGCAGGGACCAGTATTTGCAGTCACGAAACCATTATGGGAGAATTTGCCGCCAAGTTTTTCAGTCAATGTCGTAGAGGAAGTCAATGTGGACGTACTTGGCATATCTCCGTCTGCTGGCACTTTCAGAATAGCATATTTCCCAACGCCGCTGTTATATTGAGAGAAGTACCAGTCTCCTCCCATTTCAAAAATGTCATGAGGTTCATTCGTCCCCAAAATACCACTCATGCTGGCACTTTCCAAAGTAAATAATGTATCAGGATCACGTCTTTCTACAATGATTGAACGATCACTTTCATTCATTCCACAGGTGTACAGATATGTTCCGTTAAAATACAATCCTCTGGTAGTCCTTCCTGTGGTTACTTTTTTCTGTAAGATGCCAGTCGAATATTTATATTTCGCTATTTCATGATAGCCGCCACGTGTCCCTGTGGGTCTAAACCATGTCACATAGGCTGAGTCGCTAGAAGTGTCAACCCAAACCGCATGAACAGGATGGGTATAATTCCCAGTGTCAATATTTTTAAAAGTAGCGCCACCGATTCTGGCACCCGTATAATCATAATTCACTACATTAATTGTTGCCCGCAATGTAGACGCATTAATCTGATCTACTTTGCTGTCGGCAATGTAATATGAAGTCGCGGCAGCATGGAAACCGGGGGCGCGACGACTGTAAATTCTACAAGGAAGTTGCGAACTCGAATCCAGAGTAAACGTGTCATCGTAGAAGTAAATCGTACCACCATCAAAAGAGTTCGCCATCCAGCGACTTGAGGCTGGACCCGTTGTGGGATAACATGGAAGGTCGTTGAAAATGACCGTTTCACTGCCATCGCTGTAATCAACGCGGGTAAGTTTCAGTTTATCAAGAGTGGTTTCATCATAGTTGTTTGTCGGTACAATATAAATATCGGCTTTCCCGGTAGCATCATTTCTGTATTCGCGTGCCCTGAGAACGATCATTTCCTCTGAAGGCGGCAATGCTGTGACGGAGAAATTCTTTGTCGTTGTGGAGTTCAGTCCAATGCGCTTGTAAGTTTGCCCACTACCAAGTTGAGATTCAACAATTTCATAGATGTCGAATCTGACAGTACCGGAAGTAGCCTCAAGAAGTCTGTAATAAGGCAAGAAAGTATTATACTCAAGACTAGTGCCCGCAGGCGTATCGTATTGAACTGCCACAGTGTTATTGTACGCACTACTTTCTTGCAACCGTGCTACAAGGACATAGGTTACAGATTTGATTGTAACCGTAGGTCCGGAGCCTATTTCAAGGGAGATTCCGGATGGGATATCAGGCAATACTAACGCAGCATCCCATGCAGTGGTCCCTGTTTTCTTGATCGTCCCAACTTCTGTTTTCAGACCGGTTCCAGCAGGCGCAGCATTGTTTGTCTTTTTGGCGAGATCGTTTTGGTTATTCAGTTCACCATCATAATCTTGAACTGTTTCTGGCAGCCTCAAGTATGGACTTATAGAGCCACCTCTAAGGACGTGAGAGTCATTAATCTCTTTTGCCCCAGTTCCAACAGGAATGATCTCAGGTCTTCCGTCATCGGGCCAGCCGTATTTCAGAGGACTTCCAGAAGAGTTATCCAATGGGGTGAATGTGATGTTATCAACGCCCAAAACATCTTTCTGAGGAATTGAAATCTGAACCTGAACAGCAGGGGCAATCGGTCCTATTTGGATTCTAGTGAAAGTAGGAGAACCACCAGCCGGTAGAACTTTGGCAGAAGTAATAGTATCCGTCGTTGGGAATCCGTCAGAACTTGATGTAGCTGTCAAAACACTATATAGGAATGTTCCGGTTGTGTATTGTCCGCTAACTTCATTAAAACGCGCCCTAATCAGTATATACCATTTGCCATTGTCGTAAGCAAACGATTGTGCCCATTTATAAAGGTCGTCTTCGGAAGCGTCTTTCGATTCATTCCCTGTCCGCACAAATGTGTCTGGATCGACTTCGTAAATACGTCGCTGACTGCTTGTATAACCCTCTCCATAGGCTCTGGGGCTTACAGTAGCTCCAAGGATATATAATTTATCATTGAAGATTTTTGCATCTCCAACATTGAAATCACTTGGAATCTGTTTAATTAACTCACCATTGTAGTTGTATTTTGATATATGTCCCTTTTCAAAGAAATTTAAAATGTAACCATCTTTATCATTTGCGACCGTTAAGTCCATAGAGTTACTTGCTGACGCTTGTTGAGAAAATGCACTACAATTCATTTCGACATTTTCAACAGCAACGTCCATGTAGGTCATGTTCCTGAGTGTAAAAGGAACACCCTGCTCAAGAGGTCTAACAGTATTCGTTAAGTTTTGATAATGATTTTTATAAACTGTTACTGGGTAACGATACATGGCATCTTGCAGCGTAAGCTGTACCGCCGACATGTCCGTATCCCAAAAATCAAGTTGTCCACTATACTGCCCCGCAATGTATCTCTGAGACTGAACTACAATAGCAGGTGTGTCATAGACTTTGCTTTCGGACTGGGGCGTTGCAGAAGCACCACCAACACTATGAGGGGCTGTTGGCGGTGTGAAATCTGACTTCCATACTCTTCTTTGTGTAATCCGGAACTCATCAATGTGCCCATGGAAATGTTTGAACAACTGCGCACCACCGCTTGTTTGATCACCTTCGGCACCAATAATAAATCTTGTAGTCGCAAAATAAGTTGGTACAAAAGTTTGAGATATAACACTAGGACTCTGAGCTACCAACTTTCCATCCTGATAAAACCTAAAAATATATTTACCAGCTGCAAGTTGCAGCGTCAATGCAAAGTGATACCAGACATTAGGAGATAATTCCTGTCCAGTAAAACTCCAATTCCATCTTAAAATATTAAAAGACCATCCGCCGCCTCGATTATACTGTAGGACAAGATGTCTTCTAGTTTCAGGAATGACACCCGGAGAATTTGACCCCGGAGTGTACATCGACGAAAAGAGTGCCTGAGCAGTCTGTGAAACAGTTGTAAATCTGGCAAAGAAATCAATCGTGGCAGGTGGATACACATTGCAATCAGTAACAGGTTGATTTCTATCAGTTACAGTGTACGTTCTGCCACGCAACGTGACTTGTCTAGTAGTGTCAGGGATTCTTAAATTTAATGCTGTTTGATCGCTGTCTCCGGAAGGATTCAGAGCCAAACTTCCCGCAGGAAGGACACCGCCAACAGAGGAGGGGAACTTCTTCACATCATTGTTTATTACGGCATTTCCTGAAAAAGAAACACTAGTTTTTGTGTTTTGTATGCCAAGATTTGTAGTGTTATTCCATGTATTGGGATTTGCAAAATTCTCATTATTATCACGACGTGCCCGACCTTCCCCCATATTGTATTCAGTTCTACCTGTGGAGGGATTGGCTGGATCGGAGAGTCTATCAAAGGGGAGAAGTAGGCTGGTACAATTATCATTTCCTGCCATCTTATATTCCTTGCAGATTCAGTTTCATTTCCACTGTTTCAGGGTCCACATCCAATTGTCAGAAATACGATTATAGGGACTGGAAACTCTTCGGTATTGTTCGGGAAAAGTAGGGGGAAATCCTTTTATTTTTTGCTCTTATTGAAGATTTTGATCTGAGGAAAATAGAAAAAATAAATAGTAATATTTTTATTGTCAGAAATATATGTAAAATAAGTACTTACAAAAACATTAGTAAAATTTTTAAGATTTTCTATGAGATATTGTTTTTTTTACGAATAATAACCAGAAGAACGACGGGGAGAACAATTAAACTTTAAGGAGATTTAACATGAAAAGGCATTTCATACTGACGATCATGATTTTTACCGCTATGGTGGCAAATTTGGCTGCCCAAACGCTCTCTGAGATCCAGAAGAAGGCCAAACAGGAAACCAACAAGAGGGTGGAGAAGGCAATCGAAGAAGTGCTCTCTGAGGAAAAGATAGATCTTCCGGCATCCGTCAAATCAGCAGAACGGCTTTACGAGAGCGCAGTAAAGAAATCGGTCAAAGTATTTGAAGATAAAGTTATTAAAGCCATGGACGTTCGGGATAAAGAAGTCCAGAAAGCTCAGAGTCTTTTTCTGAAGAAACTTGAAACAGGCATGAAATCAGAAACTAAGAAAGGAAATTTGGAAGGGGCATTGGCAATTAAAGCAAAAATTGAAACTCTCAAGCCATCCAACAAAGAACGATCTTCAGATTCCAAGAAGAACGTGAAACGAATAAGTCCTTCTAAAGTAAAACAGTATATTGTCGGTCGCTGGAAATATTTTGCCCAAGAAGAAAACAAACATTATATTCGTGAATTCAAATCAGATGACACATGCACTGTGTCAGATGACAAAGGGAAGGTCTATTGGACAAGAAAATATGAGGTAAAAGCAATAGATGGGACTGCACAAGTGCATATTAAAATTAATAGTTCACTGACAGTAGTCCACAAGATTGTCGATGCCAATAATATCTTGATTGACGACAAATGGAAAGCAACAAGAATTAAATAATCTAAATTTTCTCAATAACACATAAGTATCTAAAAAATGTTATTGAGAAAATGTCTTTCCGACATTCGGGCGGCAAATCTTTTTTCTTCATTAAATAGGCAAATTTTAATTTTCCAAAGATATTCACATGATCAATCATGTTCTTTAAATACTCTATGGTAGAGGTTCTGCTGCCACCCCACCATTTTTTCCTTCTCCAGTAAGATGTCCCTACATCTTCTATAACATACAGTCCACCACTTTTCAAGTGCGGGAAAAACAATTCAAAACTGGCTATCTGCTCTGAGTGCTTATGTCCACCATCGTCTATGACAATGTCTAGATCACCCGTGTCTTTGATTATATTATCTCTAATTTTTGGATCTTTTTGATCTCCAATATACACATCATATTCATTATCACGAAGGTGATTTTCGTTATCGAGACCAATTATTTTCGCTTTCGGAAAAAAAGAGTCCCACATCTTTAATGAAGCACCTTTCCAAACACCAATCTCCAACAAGGTTATTGGAAGATTTTTGAATTTTTCAAACAATCTTTCATAGATTTTAGTGTATCCATGGAATTCGCTTGATTTGTCAGTAGAATGTTTTATCGCCAATTCATCAAGTGTCATTATCTTCCTCTTTCAAGATGATCTTCTTATTCCCTATGTAAAAAAAGGGAGAAGAAAAATGCTTAAACATTAAGGCTCTTATGTAGTTATATAGCTTTTTGTCTTTGTTTGCAAGATCTAAATTATGACTTGGAAAGTTTTTTCTAAAATATGTTTTCGTTTTTTCAGTTTTCACTTGTTTACGCGATGATGCTTCTCCAGACAGAAGACTTCCCACTGTGTCCTTAAACAGCTGAATGCCTGCTTCTGTACATTTGTTATAGAGCGTTTCTCCTGTATCGTCTTTGGAAATTCCCACCTTTATTTGACTTATTATATCTCCAGAATCGATTCCTTCGTCAATATAATGCACAGTGACGCCAGCTGTGTCCTCTCCGTTTATTATAGGCCATGTAGTCGGGTAACAGCCTCGATACTCTTCGCATAGCCCCATATGTACATTTACACAACCATTTTTAGGAATCTGGATAATATGGCTCTTGAGTATCTGGTCATAATAAGCCACTATTATAATGTCTGGGTTTAGTTTTTTTATAAAATCAACTGATGTTTTATCGTTAATGTTATCTGGTTTAAAAATTCTTAAATTGTGTTCAATGGCAAGTTCAGATACAGATTGAAACCATCGACCCGGTTGGGTGTCTCCGTCTTTATTGACAACAACACTCAGGACTTCTGCTTTTTCATTGTCTAATAGACATTTCAAACATCCATATCCGATATTCTTGCCGCCAACAAATACAACTTTCATCCGTAACCCCTTTTAGATTTTCAATAGGTTCTCTTTTATTGATTCAAAAAGAGTGTGTTTTTTAATTTCATTATAACCAAAAGCGGCGATGTCTCTTCTTTCTTTTTCATTCTTCAAATAATATTCAACAACTTCTTCAAAATCATTTAATTCAGAAACAACTAACAAGCCTTTATCAGCCAACCACTGATGTCCAATAAATGGCTCAGAGATAACAAATGAGTTATTACATAGATAATGACTTATGACTCTTATAAACTCTATAAGATCTGCTTCTGAATAATGGATATTCAAACAAATTTTAGATGATCTTATCGCGGATATTCTTTCCGCCCCAAATAATTTATAATTCTGATCATTACAGGAATACTTTTGAGATAATTTATTAACTACATCTCCTCTTCGTTGCGATTTCGATCCGTAAAAACAAAAGTCATATATTTGATCAGCATCTATATTATTATCAAAAACTTCATGATAGCCAAATTCAATATAGTTAGCTGTATTATTGTAAAGATGCTTATGATAAGGATAGTAAAAATCCCATATAATATCATTTTCATCAAGCAAATAAGACAGTTTGTCCCATTTTTTCCTTTGCCATCTAGTTGCGACCGCCTTCATTGGAAGTTGTTCAGTCTGAACAACAACATATCTTTTGTTATTAAATTTTCGAGTTTTGGTTTTAAAATTTATAAATCCTAAAATGACTTCTATATCTGCATCTGCAACATCAATCGAATGATATATATATGTTTCAAAATCTAGTTTTTTAAATATGCTCTGAAATGCAATAGCCATATCGTGAAAAA
>Ga0180438_10000461_pt1 | contig 80267 bp, 75 predicted proteins | sample SS_ome_12_FD_132455 | JGI IMG/M metagenome (GOLD analysis project Ga0180438, IMG submission 132455) | Hypersaline lake sediment archaeal communities from the Salton Sea, California, USA - SS_3_D_2 metaG | ecosystem: Environmental > Aquatic > Non-marine Saline and Alkaline > Hypersaline >...
AAAACGAGCTGATACAAAGGAACGCAGAGCTTGAGGAATTCACATATATCGTTAGCCACGACCTGCAAGAACCACTCAGACGCATCAAGACCTTCAGTCAGCTTCTGAAGAAATCCCTGGGTGACAACTTGTCTAAAGACCAAAAGCGGCATTTCGGTTTTCTCATTGATAGTGCTGAACGTATGGGAAAATTGATCAAGGATCTATTGGAATTATCGCGTATCGGTTCCGCGCCAAGAAATGGCGACACGTGCAATATGAGTAGATTGGTGCGTAAAGTGGTGGAAGATTTAGGAGACCTTATGGGTGAGTCTAATGCTGAGATTGAAGTTGCCAAATTGCCAACCATAAAAGGAAATGCGTCTTTGATTAGTCAGTTAATGGGGAACATACTGAGTAATGCTCTAAAGTATCATCGCAAAAACACAAAATCTTACGTAAAGGTCTACGCCTCCACGAGATCAGGACAGGAAGTTATTTGCGTAGAAGACAACGGAATAGGCATAGACGAGAAATATCATGACCAAATATTCAAACCGTTTACAAGATTACATCGTTCCGACGAATACACGGGAAGCGGCGTTGGCCTTACAATCTGTAAACGGATCGTTGATAAACATGGATGGACTATGGACTTCGAGTCCACCCCAGGAAAGGGTTCGATCTTCTGGTTCACTTTCGGAGAAAGAAATGAGTAAGAATCACGTTCGGATACTCTTGATTGACGATGACGACAGTTACCAAGTTATTCTTGAGACAGCACTTAAAGCTGAAGATTCGACCATCGAATACGACATCGATTGGTATAGCGGGCTTGAAGAAGGAATTCAGTTTGAGCACGACCTATACATCATCGACCACCGAATTGCTAACCGCCCGATGTCGCAGAAAATCATCAAAGCTATACGTGAACAAGATCCGCACGGGGCCATCATTGTGCTATCCGGTTTTGGGTCATATCAGTTACTCAAAGAGCTAGGTGCTCTAGGTGTGATTTGTTTTGTTGACAAAGATGATTGTGACATTCGTCCAATCGCTGAGGCAGCAAAGGAAATCGCATCAACCAAGTCGAGGCTTCAGGTGATGAAGCAGAAGATCACCTCAGTCGAAAGTCTACTTAACGGTGGCCAAAACGTGTAGGGATCTTTCTATGGACACAAACCATATTATCCTCATCGAGGATGACGATGCCGACGCTGAACTCTTCGTTTCAGTGGCGTCAGATCTCTGTAGTGACATTAGGAGAATTAAAGATGGTGAAGAAGCCGTACAGTATTTCTCTAATCCTTCTCTGAGTCCTCCTGATGTAGTTTTCCTAGATTTGAACATGCCCAAACTCGATGGGAGGCAAATACTAAGTTTCTTGCGCTCAGAGGATAGACTTCGACGAATCCCTGTGGTTGTTCTGACTTCTTCAAAATCAGAGAGAGATGTAGATCTGTGCTACGAAAACTGTGCTAATATCTACATTGTGAAGCCTCTAGATTTGGCAGATTTCACGCATGCTGTCACCAGCATTCTTACAACATGGTTTGTCTTAGCGACGATCCCTACCTGTGTGCGGGATTAGAAGTCGCAAGTTTCTGGCTGTTTTTGTGTGTAAGGAGGATCGCATGATGGCAGCTCGGCTTCCCAAAGACTGGAAAGACAGAATCGAATTAGCCTATGAGAATGAGTGTGACAAGATCATCTATTATCTCATGTTCAAGAAGACCAAGATTCCTAAGGGGTTTAACCGTGAGATCGGCGACCTAGCTGTTGAAACCAACGGCCTCCATATCGTTGAGGGTCCAAACATCGTCAAATGTATGCAGAGACGGGGCCTAGGAACTATGCTCTATGAACGCGCTATCAGGGACCTTGGTTTCATCAGTGTCGAATGGAGCGATGTGACAGTACCAGGCAAACACGCATGGAGAAGTCTCACAACACGCTGGCCATTCAGTTTAGATCTTTCCGATGGTGTGATAACGGTTTACAGGAAACGCCAGAGACGTAGCAGACGAAAGTGCGACGTGTTCGTTTTCCCGCATACGGCATAAAGTGTCGTTCATCGTAGCAATCTTTGATGCAGTCTATTCCCATTGACGTGATTCGCACTTTCTTGCCTGAAAGTTCCACCATTCCGTAGGATGCAAGCCGTTCTAGTGATTCACTGAGTTTAGAGAGCGACACGAAGACCTTGAGATCAACCCCGGGATTCAACGGAACGACAAGTGAAGCACCGAATTGGAAGTAATCCTCAACGTCTATCTGAGTCCAGCATCCGACATAGGCGTACATGAGACCGAGCCATATCAGACAATGATCATCTCCGGGTTGCAGCGGGACTTCCGGTTCTTGTACTTTGGCGGAATTCGCCCAGAAGGGAGCCACATGGACGGTGATCTTTTCAGGAAACTGCCCTGGACCGAAGTTCAACATGTCTCCGGGCTGAATCTCTTTCAGGATGTTACCACCCGAGCAGGAAGTCATCATCTTCGGACCTTCTCACAAAGTCTTCCATCAATCTCTTCGCTAGATCGCTGAAGTAATACTTGCCTTCCTTGTCAATTTCAAAGAAGCCGTACCACTGAAGTTTTTTGCAGTATTGCCTGTAGTCCTTCAATTGAGGCGATGTAACCGGTATTCCAAATCGTTCATGTTCAGATTGAAGCAGTTCTTCCGGAGTCCAACTTACCCAGATGCCGGTCAAAAAACAATGTCGGTATGCACTCAGAATGAGCGGTATCGCGCATTCCGGTGTAATCAGGTTGTCTTCGACGGACCATCCTTCCCATTTGCCCGTCTCAGAAGGCATATCGGACTTCAAAGCTGATGGTGGCGGCACTTCCTTTCTTCTTTCGGCAGCATCCATTCTACAGTTGATTGCTTCAGCATCGGCGAAGAGCAGCTTCAGGAAGTGTCTCTTCCAAACTGAGGTAAGAACATCAAGAACTCTTATGTCTTGTGGTTGATCCTTAAGTTCTTGCGGCCGTTTTGCCATGCCGGTTTCTCCTTAGACAGTATACCACATCATCTGATCGCCGTCAAATCCAAGGAGGTTTGATGGGCCTTTGTGGTCAACTCATATAGTGTTAGTAGGACAATAGGGTTCTACGAAGGACGGAACGATATGACAACCAAAATGAAGGCCAAATTGGCGATTCTTGGTGTTGGCGGTTTCCTATTGATCTGCCCGTACACAGTTGGCTGTGCTGCTCTTAGTGCATTGGCGGCTCTGCTACAGATCACGGGCGGTCAACTTCCGCTGTAAACCAAGTCTCACGAAGCACATGGCGGGGCCGGACATTCGTTCGTCCCCGCCTCTTTTCGTATCAACCGCAGATGCATAGGAATATACCTGTTTTTGCCGCAATGAATGATAGGCAACTGATCCTGAACGGAGACCCAGATGGCACGCGCGTCCCGCTACTCGCCACAGCGAACCGGCCAATATTTCAACTACCTTGAGAGGTTTATAGTTCGCAATAGAACTAATCGTCTAATCTCTTTGGGGCCGGATACGGACTGGGTTCTCAAACCGGGTCAACAAATAGACCTTCTGAAGCGATGTACGAGAGAACAGATCAGCCAATCCAAGCGTCTTTCTCGTCTTGCGAAACGCGGTCTCATTTCGGTGCGGTGGGTAAAGCCAAAAGGCAGGATTGACCGCGATCTAAGCTTCATCAACGATGCTACTGCTGGCCTAAGTTCCTTGCCGGACCACGACCATCCTCTGGCCGACCATGAACACAGTTGTACCGACATCGTAATGGATGATCCATACTGTTGCTTCCCGCCGTGTGATCATGAACACCCTGAACTGGCTGATGCTGACCACACCCATACTGGTTTTGCTGAAGAAGATCATGAACATAGTTGTGCTGATATTGTGATGGATGACCCATACTGTTGCACTTTCGCGATTTATGTCTTCCGTAGAGGTAGTTACTGTTGACTTCACGGTTAATGCAGGGAATCTAGTAGGAAACAATTCGACTATAGCCTTCTATGTTTACGAACATTCACGTATGAGTATAGGATTAGAATTGGTTCCTGGATTCTGTTTCGGTCTCCGCAACGCAACAGGAATATCACAGCTAGTAAAAGTTGACACCGGCTCCATGCTTGTCTTCTATATCGGGCTTTATGGTTTAGATGCAGAAATGGATGGCAATGCTGTCGCTGACAACTTTGTTGAAGTGCGACGTAATTCTACGATGTACATATATGACACACCATATTTGCACGTCGCTGATTTGCTATTCGGAGCAGCCATCAGCACATTGACAGCTATCATATATCAAGATTTGTCACTAACAGATAGAACCTTGTTTTTTGTTGATGGTACGAGTTCTCTAGACTATCCCTTGCCATATTACTATACTGGTGGCGTGCCCACCGGGCCATTCTCGTGCAATTTGCAGATGAGACATTTCAAGAAGATCTTCTACGCAGACGGTGGATCTATCAGCTCAGGTTCTCTCAAGCCATACAAGTCAAATTCTGAGTCAGACAGCGTGTTTGCTCAGTCAGACAATGGAGGTTTGATAAAGCTTAATCTAGTAAATGGTGTTGGCCAGGACAACACAACGAGTTGGTACAGAATGTTACAAGCAAGCAGCGGAAGTGCTATTGCATGTGATCTGACAGAATACGTTTTCATCTTCGTTATCGCACCAGCCCCCATAGATTATTACCAAGACAATGCTGCCACTCATTCGATGATTCTTGCAGAAAATCAGTCGAAAATTGAGTTGTATTCCGAATCAACGACTAACGACAGAATGCTGGAAACAGGGAACAACAACAGCATTCACATGGAGACATCAGAATCTTCTTCTATCGTTTGGCACTACAGTGATGAAGATTTGTACTTTGATGGTTTAGCTAACGAACCTGTCGTGGAGAATGGAGATTCTGGCAATTTAACCGGTTTGGATTACTTCTATCTGTCAGATGGTACCAAAATGGGTCAAGGCTGCTACATTAGCCAACGACAGTCCGGCGAGAATGTACTTGAAGACCCATATCTTGAGTATTGTTTCCCATCATGCACTCATACACATGAGCACGAATATCCTGTTGATATTAAGACCATAACATCTGATTACACGATAGAACCAGAGTATGAGTTGATTCTATGCAACGCCTCCTCTACTGATATTACCGTGACGATGCCAGCCGTGGCATCCGAAAATGGAAGCCGCTATTACATTAAGAGGATCGACGATTCGGCCAATTCTGTTACTGTTGATGGGCATGGATCTGAAACAATTGATGGACAATATACGCAATCTCTGTCGCACCGAGATTGTATACTTGTGGTGTGTGATGGCACATCATGGCACATCATATAGGAGGAATACTGATGGCCAATCTGCCTAAATTTCCAAACGTAACTGCATTTGTGGAGGCTGCCACTGAACGTATGGAGGCCATGAGTTCACCAGATCCCGATGCGACCTATCCTGACTTCGCAGGTACTTACAACGTCCAGTTTCTTGAATTCAATTGTCGGACGAAATGGAACCTAAACGCCGAGGGTAGGCAAAGCAGTGTGGTCTCCGATCTGCCTGTGCCATCGCTTGATTTGTCCAGTGTGCCTTCTTTGTACGGTGGTGTTCTATCAAGCGCAAACGCGTATCTTTCAGATCTTTCGTCAAAGTTGCCGAACATTCTCTCCAGCTCTATTGTTATCTACCATCATGACCCGTGGCTAGTTCGTGTGGCAAATAACGGTCAAAAGAATGTTCACTTCATTGGGCTTAACGATCCGGAAGGTTTCACATTGGACCCATCTGAGGTTTCTATGGACATCTTAATGGAATACATAGATGGTCTGCAGAGTATTCAGGTGGTTGGTTTGTGGAATGGGGCCAACCGCATAGGTGGAAGACTTTTGATAACATCACTATTCAGCGAGTCTAGACCACGAAGCGGTGTCGGGATCGAACTCTCGATCGCTGCCAGGTATAGGGCCATCAGATCATGACCAGGCCTCGATGTATCGATCTTTCATCAGAGATCTAACCCGGTATCTTCCTGGCCTTCCTAAGTCAAGCATTCCAGTCGTAACAAGCCCGGCCAAGAGCTTGTGCTTCTGTGCTTTTGTTAACCTCTTGTACCCTGGAAGGTTAATTTGATGTTCTCGAACAAATGTGTCTAGTTCTTTCAGGGTGAAAGAAATCCAGGTTCCAATATGTCGCATATATCGAATGACAACTGATCCCACCACGACAAGATCGATGAGCGGACAATCGGCCTGTAAACACTCATCGTCATTGATAGGGAACTCTGGCAGATTGGTTCTTCCGGCCGGGAATACGGGATTCGGCCACGGCGAGGTGGCTGGCACATCTATGGGCAGAGGTGCTAGCATGATGCTAGTATACCACAAGATTGGTCTTATGTCAAGCAAAAAGAAAGCACTAGGTGCCCCATGGCTCGCCCAGTGCTTTCCGGAGGGGAAAAGGCCGGATCAACACTGTGTTACTCAGTGCCCTGACTCAAGGCGTGAGTTCGACCAACTGGTGATCCGACCTCTTCGGAATCGCCGCCAACGCACCGCGCCGTGCGTAGCGGCTGCCACGGCAAAATACTACCATTTTGCTGTATGCTCTAGTATGACACAAGTAGCGGGCAAGTCAAGTAACAATTCACTTTTTTTCGTTGATCTATGGCGGCATTGCCCAAAGGTCATTCCACAGTTCGGGCAAAAGACAAGATGAGAGGAGTTGCACCATGCCACGAGATTTCAGATCTATTCCATTGGGTTGGGTTCCGGATCTTCCGGACGCTAGAGATTGGTCCTACAGAGACAAATATCCTCTTAAGATCATGAGACTTCCGAGTATAGTTGATTTGCGCCCTAAATTTGGGTCAGTCAATGACCAGGGTGAAATAGGATCATGTACAGCACAAGCTGCTACAGATTCAATGGAATATTGTGAGTATGTTGAATCAACAGACAGAAATGACTATAGTAGACTATTTCTTTACTACAACTCACGAGAACACAAAAACATTGACGAGGGAGCCTATCTGCGTGATGTTTTCAAATCCATGAATTCAACCGGTGTCAGCCTAGAAAATCTTTGGCCGTATGATACTTCGAAATGGGCCGATAAACCTATAGAGGCTGCCTATGATGATGCCGGAAGCCATACAGCCATCGAATATTTGTCAGTTTCACAAAACGCTACGGAACTGAAATCTGTGTTAGCTGAAGGTTTCCCGATCACATTTGGCATGACTATCTACGTGTCGTTTTATGAGACAGGACAAAATGGCATGGTCCCGACACCTACTCTAGACGAGACTGCTGAAGGCGGTCATGCAATGCTCATTGTTGGTTATAACAGCACTAAACAGGTATACATCGTCAGGAATAGTTGGGGCGATGATTGGGGCGAGCATGGATACTGCTACATACCATCTGCAATGGTAGAGAGCAGAAACTATTCAGATAATTTTTGGGTTGTAAAGCGTATTGGACAAGAGGTACCAACCGAGAGAGCTTCATCTTGTTGTGGTGTTGCTCAATCGGCACGCAGAAAAATCAAAGCAGCCTGGGACGGTCTGAAGTATGGATAGCGCCAGGCTATAATAGGTTATCATGAAACGTTTTCTGAAGTACTCCGGTGTTGTTTTGATTATCGTTGCTGGTTGGGGATTAGTTGTCGCCTCGTTCTTTGGAGATCAAATCAAACAAGCATATGACTCCTACTTTCCGCCGCCCACATCCCAACCCGCTTATGTTGAGAAAGAGTTCTTGATTGGCGAAGGCTTGCGCCCACTTATCCCTCTAGAAGATGAGATAATCGGGCCTCCAAGCCCCGTACCAGACAAACCGTGCAGCAAACTGCGAACCCAGGTTTTCGATCCAACCGTTAAGATCATTGTGAAGAAAGATGTCGCTGTCCTTACTCTCCAGCCAACATCTCAAACCTTCTTTGATGTTTATGAGAAGATTGTTCCATCTAGTCTAGGCGGCGTGAAATATGAAGTGCATGCATGCGGTACTGGCTTTGTTGTCAAACGAGACGAAAGAGGATCTGTTGTTGCTACAGCGGCACATGCTGTTCGCGGTGCTACTGTTGTTGGGGTAATATCCTATGAATGGGAAGATGGCAAAACCATAGAGAAGGCACATGCAGCGTCAGTTATTACGGTATTTGCCCCTGAGGCTGGAGAAGATGCTGATCGCTCCGATGTCGCCCTGTTACGTGTGCCGAACCTGTTCACGGTCGAACCTGTGAAGTTAGCTGAATGTGGAGCAGAATGGGGAGAACCGCTTCTTGGTTCGCACTGCAGCCTGAGCAAACCACCTATTTTGACGACAGGCCTAGTTTCTCAATTGCCTGAAGACGAAGGTGGAAAAGGTTTTCTTCGATGTTCGGTTCCTATCTACCCCGGAGCAAGTGGAGGACCACTTTTTGTACGTCGAGACAGTGATTATCAGGTTGTGGGAGTTATCGCTGCAGGAGCACGATCAGACCATCCGGATGTGAACAAATGGGCTATTTTCATGACATTTGTTGTTGGAGTCGAAAAGGTACATGAGATCATGAAAAGCTGTCCTTAAAGTAGTTTCTGGGCCAATTCCTTGCAAGAATTCGTATTGTTGTTTTGGATAAATGTAGTGTCCCGTCTGTCTTTAGATAGATGGTGCCATCCTTCAACATCTTTTTCAGACCGTTCTCCAAAACTTATGAAAATCTGAAACCACTCAAATCCTCTGTTTGGTTCTCAGTTCATCGAGGGACACTGGGCGGCAACGCCGCCCTGCAACCTTCCCTCTCCCTGAGCGTCAATTCCCGTGGAACTCACGGTATGATATCGTTCTAGGTTAATAGCTGCATTCAAATCTCTGTCGATGGACAGACCGCAGCCATCACAATGATAGGTTCGATCACTCAACTTCAGATCGTCCTTGATACATCCGCATTCAGAGCACAACTTGCTGGATGGAAACCAACGGTCAGCTAATTCTACGTTGACTCCATTCCAGTCAGCCTTGTACTCGATCTGTCTTCGAAACTCAGAGACGGATGCATCCGCAACTGCTCTTGCCAACTTGTGATTCTTCAACATTCCTGACACGGAGAGATCCTCCAAGACTACAGTCCCAGATCGTTTGGTTTTCACGACCCAAGATGTAGCCTTGTGGATTGCGTCTCTCCGAATGTTGGAGATCCTGTAGTGCAAACGAGCGATGCGTTGTCTGGTCTTCTCCCTCCTGTTGCTGCCCTTCTTCTGCCTAGAATGACGCCTCTGAAGGCGTCCGAGTTGCCGTTTCTTCGAGATCAGGGCTTTGGGATTCTCAAAGGTCGTCCCATCAGAGCAAGTCGCCAAGGTCTTGACGCCGACATCTATGCCTACAACCTTGTCAGAGCCGTTGTGCGGCATCTCGTACTCTTCTTGGACGCTGAGAGAGACAAACCATCGTCCTGCTCGTTCTGAGAGCGTAGCCGAGAGTACGTGAGCATCCAGAGGTAGATAGCCCGCCTCTTTCAGCCTCAACCATCCGAGCCTGGGCAGTTTGATCCTTCGACTCTCGACACAGATTGATCCTGTCAGTCGAAACGATCCGGAGCAACCCGCCATCTTCTTCTTGAACTTCGGAAACCCGACTCCATCCTTGCGTCTCTCGAAGAAGTTCTTGAATGCTTGCTGGAGATTGCGGAAACTTTCCTGGGGAGCGGCTTTTGAGACCTCGACCCACCAGGGGATGTTCTGCTTTTTCCAGGCATTCCACTCTTTGTGGAGTTGCATGGCGTTTGGTTTGGATTCTTTGTTCTTCACCCGAGCAAGAGCCCAATTCCAAGCATACCGAGCCGTGCCAGCGTGCTTGCGAAGCAGAGTACGCTGGCAGTTGTTGGGATCGAGTTGTGTTTTGTAGCTTCTTAGCATCTTTCTATGACAGTTCATTAATTAGTTGTCTGTATTCTTCGTAGTCTAGACACCGATCACAACCGCAGTGCCCGCAGCCGTTGTAACACCAATCATCTGGATCTGAAGGTCCGTTCTTTTTGAGTATACGGACCAGCCGATCCACCTTCGCCTTCAGTTTGCTCATGGGGTGTTCAGGACATTCCTCAATGTGTTGTTTGAGGACATCAGCCATTGATGCAGGGACTTCGTCTTCTGGTCCATACCGATGTCCACAATACACGCAGTTGATGTACATGCCAGACTGAAGATCGGCGACCCAGATTTTGAGCCGCTCATTCTCTTCTTGAAGATCATGAAGTCTTTCGTACATCGTTTCCATTGTATCGCTCCGATTCAGAATTCCGTTTCCACGGAAATTGTTTCTCTTTTGCTGTCGTAAAACATGGTCACAACATCCTTGTCTTCACCTCCGTTATGGGTGAAAAACAACTCTTCGTAGGCAGAAGATGATTTGTCGTACTGCCAGACAAATTCATTGTTTTTATCCGTACAGAAGTGCTTGTTGAGTCTCCCATTGCCGATCAAGAGACATCTCAATTCACCCTTGGAGGCATCAACCGCCAAAACTCCGAAGCTTACGTCTAAGTCCTGGTAATCCTTGTTTGGAAGCCTGCGACTGTCGTATTGGGTGTAAACCCGACCTATCTTTGGCCATTTGTCGGTGTCAATAGTCTGTTCATCAGATTTCTTCTTGGTCGTAACTGCACCAGCAATGCTAGACAGCACTTCACGTTTGGTTGGCTCGTCTAAACGAACATAGGCTCTTGGGTTGTGCCCTTGCCTAACGAACCCGTCCTCCCACAGTTTATCAAGATGATCGTCTCTCCAGATGAGCCGTAATTCACAAGACCAGTGCTTTTCTAGCCATGCTTGAATTTCGGCGTCATGGTCACCCAGAAGCGATGCAGAACAAGAGGGATTGCTCACGAACATGTCTATTGCTTCGCCGCACGCATCGCAGACTGCTTTGTACCAGGTCTTCATGGCTGTTATCCCCAGCTATACTTTACCATCAGGATCACACTTTCCCCACGATCCCATTTCAACGAAACCAACAACCAAATCATCGCAGAAAGATCGTACGCACGCACAGTGGGCTGTGACACCGATCTGAAGATTGTCAGGACGATCAGGTATCCGCTCAGCGGTCGTTGAGGTATAGACTCTATCGACCAGGGCACTTCGCAAATGCTGCAATGCGGCTTTGGCAGATCTCAGACCGGAACGTAATTCAACGCCATTCTCTTTTTCCGCAGAAATGTGTTCGAAATGAAAGATCGCATGCTCCAGATCGTTGCGGGCGTCAATGATTACCTGTTTGTGTTTATCCATTCGCAGTACTCCCTATAATTCACAGCGTTTTCTATTTTCTGAAAACCTCATGTCCAGATTTTCAATTGCCCTGAGGTTCTCGTCGTGCATGTTCAGCTTATAGAACATACATTTAGGTAATTCGAATTTCTCAGCGTACATTCTCCACGAAGGTATGACTATTCTGAAATCTCTGCGGCGAAACTTCACGGAATTACAGTGACCATCACGATGCTTGTTCCGGACAACATGTAAGCTTAACGAAAATCGTTTGTTCAGGCTCTCGCAGAGGGATACCAGACCATCATAATCGAACAGTTTTGCTGAGATGCTTAGATTTGGCTTGGCAGCATGATGGCTACTCCCTCTCGTTCCGTCTTTTTTCATGCCAATGTTACCATCATCCAGATACCAAACCATCAAACCTAACAGATCAAGATCTTCTAGCAAATCCAGAGGTACTTTCCCTTTTCTAGAATTTGTCATTTGATGGTAGAATTTCTCACGCAACAAAGAAAAAATGGGGTGAGAAACCGTCCACATTTCAGGTCTACCGCCGTCACCGTTAAAGTACTTAGGAAGGAAAACAGACAGCATCTTCATTTTCCACTTCACATAATCAGTCTGCTTACCACGATGTCCCTCATAGAACAAATAGTTCCTTATTTTCCATCGGCGTTTATTCTTTCCAAGGCTGTTCTTTTTGATACAACCGTCTCCAAGTATGCTACCGAAGAGCACTTGTTTAGTTATATTGTCGAGATCACCTAGTGTAAGGCTCTGATCGAGCTTACACAGGTTGTTCTCATCAACAAACGAACGGCGGTATCTGCCGACTTTCGATAGATAATCCTTATCTAGTTGTACCCCCAGCCTTTTCCGTTGACGCCTTATTGCCTCTTCGGTATGACGAGGTATTAGCTTCGACAACTCGTTTATCATCAACGTCGCTCCTTGTCGCCGAAGAATCTCGTTTTCTTCTTCTGTCCATCTTGCTTGGCTTTTTGTTTTCATTGCTCCTCCGGACTAAATCTGCCAAGTTATAGGTATTATACCCGCCTTCTAGCTTTCTTACCGCCAGAAGAAACTCTGACAGAGTCTCCTCAGAAGAGCATACTACTATTTTATGGAATCCTCCTTGTGTCTTTTCACAAAAATCAAGAAAATCTTTTTCGGGTGTTACAACTCGGTTTCTCTCTGCTGGCTTGTCCGGTGGGTTCTCGTTGAGGAGTCGCTTGATGTCCGAAACCTTGTAGCGTCTGTGGTTGCCAGCAGTACGAATGGGCACAAGCACGCCCTGCTTGTCCCATATCCGAAGGGTGTCATCATGGACACCCAGCATTTCTGCTGCCTTGCTGACGCTAACTAGATTCCTGCTCATCTTCTGAAACCAATCCCTCTTCTCTGAAGATCTTCCACCAGCGATCCATGAGCTTCTGGAATTCCTTGACGGACGGAACTCTGTCCAGTTCGAAGGGAATTGGATGCTTTTTGCCGTCATCCGTCTCGAAATGCGTTTTGGTGACTTTGGTGATCACTGGTCTAACCATCCTTTTTCTCCCTGTATGTACTCCTTCCATTATACGGTTTCCTGGAAGAATTCAGAATTTTTCAGAAGTTTTTTGGAGCAGTTAATCAACCCCATAAGGTCGAAATGCCCACACAGGTTGACATCAATATCTTCTGGCGGCGTCATGTCAAGCGAACATGTCACACGCCATTATAGCTAGTAGGTGATCAACTCGTTCGCTGATTGAGTTGTTCTACATCCCAGATGAGTTGTTCTACATCCCAGATTTGGCAGAGGCATTCGATGGCGTCCGGGTCGAAACGCAATCCATCTTCGATCTCTTTGTCCGGCACAACGACCTCGAATTCCTTCAGTAACCCGAAGCCTTCGACGATGGCCTTGGCTCCCTTTTCGACGTCATCGCCTTTCACACGGCCGCTTTGGTTGCCGCCATCTTCTGACTGCTCGCCGACCTCGCGGTAATGTTTGACGATGTCGTCCGGCGTGAAGACTGCCCAGGCACCCACGTGCTTGCAATATCGGACGATCCACGACAGGGTGAAAAGCGAATCTCCGGTCAACCCCTCGATGTCTCCGCTCTTGTTTATGACATTGGCGTATTCTGTTGCGTCTACAACAGATACGACATCTGTTGGTTGAGAAGTGGGACTGAGTGCCATCAGGTGCTCCTTGGATTAACAGTAGTTGCTTGAAGTATACCCCAAGATCGCCTAGAATGCAAGCCAAGACCAGGATTTATGACGTTAAGCACGAATAGAAAGTAGTGCGGTGAGGTCACATGGCAAGCTGGATGCGAAAAATTGCTGATGACGAAGATCTGGTTACTGAAGAAGATCTGTGGGCGAAGATCGAGTCCATGGGACCGCGCGAGCAGTACAATATACAAAGATACCTGGATAACCCTGACGAAGACCTCGATTTCAAGGAGTATGTTTCTGAATACGAGCGTAGAATGGAGTTTATTAAGGAACTTGCCTGGGCCGTACCTACCAAAGAAGCAGTCAAAGCAATCGCTGGGTTCGTAGGCGGCGGTAGGGCTCTTGAAATAGGTGCCGGGACGGGGTTGTGGTCCTATCTCATCCAGCAGGCGGGTGTGAATCCTGACAAGTACGCTCCGACAGATGTTTCATCCGGGGTTGCCCCAGGTAAAAAAGGAAAGAGCTGGATCGGACGGAAGTACCACGGCATGGGGAAGATGCAAAGAAGAACCACGTTCGTTCCTGTCCAAAAGATGAGTGTCGATCAAGCGATTGAAGCTTATGGAGACTATGAGGTTCTCATATTGGTTTGGCCTCCCTATAATACACCAATGGCAGCGAACGCACTCAAAGGTTTCCGTGGTAACCGGATCATTTACGTCGGCGAAGGCGAAGGTGGCTGTACAGCAGACGATGAGTTTCATGCCATGCTATCGAAAGATTGGAAGGTTCACAAGAAATTCACAACCGCAGCATCCAAGAATTGGAAACAGTGGAATGCGATCCACGATTGCATTACCTTCTATGAAAGGAAGTAGGGAGAACAAAGATGTCAGAAGACAACGAAAAAACTGCCCAGAAGGGAGTTGGACAAGGTGGTGAGGGACTTGGCCTAGGCCCATGCGGAAGAGGCGAAAAGAAGCAACGCGGCCTCGGACCTGGGAGAGGACGCGGCCGACGACGCAAGAATTGGCTACGCCGCCTCAAGGAACAAGACAACAAAGAGAAAGACATGGAGGAGACGCAGTAAAGCATCTCCCCCATAGTCTTCTAGGTCTATGGTTCAAATGTCAGCTCCACCTGGTGTTCGGCGGATGTCTGTCCTGTGCTTGCTATGAATTGGATGTTGTACGTTACAGATGCATCTGGAACCGTGACTACGATTGACATGTATCTTAGATGACCGCCCCATTCCTTCTTGTAACCACTGAAGGAGAAACCCGGTGTGATTCCACCAGGAATGGTATCTAGGCCAGCAATCTGTATTCTATCTATCGCAGACTGCATACATTTAGCCAGCAAGGTTATGGTTATTTTCTTACCGGCCTTACCTCGGTATGTGGCTTTACCTTCTTCTGCGTTATAGTAATCAGGAGATGGTATTGCTCCGTAGAACAGTTTAACCACAGGTACAATGGTTGGTTTTGAAGATGAATCAAATCTATCACTTCCAAGCTGTTGTTCATCTGAGTCACTGACGCCGTCACCATCACTATCGGTAATCTCTCCGGGTATCTGCTGGATTTTGGCTCCCCATGCGACTTGTCTAATACGCCAACAAAACTGGTCATCGCCGGTTGTCTCGTAATCTATACCGTTTCTGGTGAGCGTGCCCGTTTGGAAGAAACCCTTCTCAGGAATCCACATGTTCACTGCTTGGCCGATGCCGACGTATCCAGACAGTCCCCACTTCCCGAATATGTTGGTTTCGGTATCGACACTGAAGTGGTAAGCAACCGTTGTATCGTGACGATCCCCATTGCCATGCCAGATGTCTATATCTGTATTTGGGTCTGTCTTGTCTACAATGACAGAACCGGCCTGTAAGTGTGGACCTGAGTTAGTCCAGGACGCAGGATGAGTAAAATGACCGTTTGCCAAGGTTAGCCACACATCAGGCCCATAGTATGTAACGTAGTTCCTGGTATACGCAGGGGAATACATGGGACCCCATTCTGGGTTCATGTTTACTTGTTCCCAGTACTGGAAGGTTTTCCGGTCGTTCGGATTGAAGTTGTTAATCCATTTCTCGACCGTGGCTGCTTTGGCAGGGAACGCCTCGCCGTAGATCCTAAGAGCATCGATCATTGCTTGGTTGTTTGGATCATTTACAGGCGGCACATTGAAGTATGACCATATGGCCCAGCCTTTGATTGCTTTCTGAATTTCTGCCTTCAGATGCTGCACCTTCGTGACATAACGTCCTTCTTTTTCAAGTCCGTCCGCAAAAATGTAAGCCTTGATTAGGACTTCTGGCATGAATGATTTGGTGAGCCAGAAACGCCCAGGCCCTTCAGTCCCACGAGCGAAGCAAGGATAACCAGATTTGTCGGAACCATCGTTGAACCAATACTCTGCTCCCCAACCGCCTTCACCTTGAGCATCAGCGTTGATTCGCTGAAGATCACAAACATATTGTGCGTTGTAGAAAACGCTGTCCAGATAATCGTTTGGTTCGTAGATCTTGCCAGATTTGCTTGGCCCTGCTTGTGCAAGCATCTCTGGATTTCGATCTACCGCCTCCCAGAAAGCAATCTGAAAATGGACCACTCTCAACAGTGCGGCATCGTTACCAGTTGGCATCAGATTGGATGGGTAGTAATTGGGAAAACCGTGTGATTTCAGGGCCTCTTTGTATCCCTCTGATTCGTCTATACCCCATTGGCTATCTTTGAGAACATGATAAGGAAAAGCTTGTGGAACACCACCACCGTTGGGAATTGGCCCACGTCCGGTTGGCCCATACGGATAGAACTCTCCGTCTTCGTCGTACACGTCTTTGAACTCAATGATGGTATCCGCCAACCACTTTGCTGATTTGAAGAACTTGATCTTATCACTATCCCCGTCGGGGAGAGCCTCTGCTAGTCTTAGTTGGTAATAACCGCACAGCTGAGATATGCCGTCAAAGCAGGATAGATTCCGAAATTGCTCTTGATAGTTGGCATGACCGGCCCGCCCGGTAACGGAAAGACCATGGCGATTCGACACATACGAACACTTTGCCGCAAGCACAGGCTCTCGTATGACAACATCACGGCTAGCCAACTTGATGGAGCCTACAAAGAAGGAACGCTCTCTGATATCTTCAACAAGGCAAACGTCATCTTTTTCGACGACATAGATATCTCTTTCTTCATGCGGAAAAGAGACGGTGATGCTAGGATGTGCTGTTCAATATTGGCTGCTATGGATGGCGTAAATGCTGGCAAGCATTCGGTGAGAATCTTCACTACCAATGAAGAAATCAAATGCATCGATGACGCTTTTCTCCGGCCCGGTAGAATCGATCGCATTTTCGATGTCGGGCCTCCGAGCCGCGAAATGAGAGGCGAATTGATACGAACGCGATGGAGTGAAGAAATCCTTGCAAACGTAGCAGTTGACAAAATGGTCGACAGGACTGAAGATTGGAGCTTTGCTCAACTGGAAGCACTTAAGGGTGCTCTCGTTATCAATTGTCTGCTGACGGATCTCGGTTGGGATTTGGACGCCGCCATTAACGAAGTTAACTCACGTGACATTCCTTCTCAACAGAAGACAAAAGCCGGTTTTGCTGCAATTACTGAGAAAACAGTAGCAGCAAACGCACCCGTTCTAGTGAATGGGAAACGTCAGATCGGTTTCTCTTCAGAATGGGACGACTAACTACAACTGGACATCGCGCATCTCGGACAAACCAAACAACTGCCTCCCGGGACCATTTTGGTTACGATGTCTTCTTCCGCGCACTTGGGACACACCTTGTCACCTGATATCTCTTGGAGATCTTCTAGTGAGAGATACTTGGTTCTAAATATACGTCCAACAGCCTTACTGAAAGATGTGATGAACAGATTGGAAGCGTCTATCTGCTCTACAATAAATCTGGGATGGATGCCATGCCTCAACTCTAGGCTAAATCTACGGGTTTCGTAATTGATTCTGCGCCATGCTTCCTCAGTGGTTGGATCGACCTTTCCTTCGTCTTCAAGGATTCCCTCAATCTTGTCGGCCAAGATGTTGTCAACTATTGTGTTGCCATCCTTATCCTCTATTGAGTAGTGCCTGGAACGCCGTTTAACTACAACCCCTTCGTTTGGAAGTGCTGTCCTGCCGTTCATGGCGAAGACTTCGTATGGAACATCATTGACCTTGCCGATAATGATATGCCATTCGATTCCCTCTGCGGTAGACCTGAATATGTCGCAGTCCACTCGTTTTGGTCTTTTAAGAGCATTGTTCCAACCTAGATGTGTAACTTGTTTGCCCTTTGTCATCAAAACCTGTGTAGTCTTGCTTTCGTCCCGATAGATTGTGATTCCCTTACATCCTGACTTCCATGCGTACATGTAAGCATTGTAGACATCGTCCATCGTGGCTGAATTTGGCATGTTCACCGTCTTAGAAATACCAGAATCAACGAACTTTTGGAAAGCGGCTTGCATGTCAATGTGCTGTTGCCACGTTACCTCCCTCCCCTGTTTTTCAGGATCTACTGCACACCGGAAGTAACGCTTATCAGCCTTGGGATGCGGCATCTCATACTTGCCCGTATTATCATAGCGGTAGATGACGGGAGAGAAGATGGGCTCAATCGAGCTACTGCATCCAGCCAAGAGACTAATAGAACCTGTTGGCGCGATAGTAAGAAGAGTTACGTTTCGTCTGTGATCAAGTTCGTCATGCTGGCATGATTTTGGTGTACCTTTCTCTTTAGCAAGTTGAACAGAGCATTTATGCGCTTCTGTATAGAAGAAGTCCATCAGACGCTGAGCAAGCTCAAGAGAGGTGTCGCTTCCGTAAGCGATTCTCAAGGAAAGCAATAGATCGGCGAACCCCATAACACCCAGACCAATAGGACGATTGTCCTGGGCCCATGATGCGAAATCATCGGTTGGAAAGACGTTGGCGTCGATGATGTTGTCCAAGAACCGCACGGCCGTCCAAATGGCATCACGCAGGTTGTCCCAGTCCAGATCACGAGATGATGGGTTGTAGAACTTCGACACATCAGTCGAACCGAGATCGCAACATGCCAGCTCAGGAAGGGGCATTTCACCGCATGGGTTGCAACAGTCTATCGTTTGTCCGCTGTATCTGTAAGGTGTCTTTTCGTTTATGCGATCTTTGAAAAGAAGACCGGGATCTCCGTTTCGCCATGCATTCTCAACGATGTGAGCAAACAGATCTTTCGCTTTGATAGTGTCGTAAACCTTTCCGTTGAAAACAAGATCGATTGTACCATCTTCTTCTACGGCTTGCATGAATTCGTCTGTTACCAGAACAGAAAGGTTGAAATTGTGCATGAACTTATCAAGAATGACCTTTAGCTGGTCGCTTTGGTTGCTAAGAAAGTCATCATATTGCGAGAAGATGTCCTCACGTAGCATCGTCTTAAGAGCACGTTCTGACTGTTTGCACTGTATGAATTTGATGATGTCAGGATGATCGTGTCGCATCGTTGCAAGCATTGCCATTCCACGAAAGCCTGATTGGGTAATGCTCGTCATGACCTCAGAGATCATTCTCATATGCTCGATTGGGCCGCACGCTTTGGCATGCGTTGAACCGAATACAGGATCGCCTTCCGGTCGTATGTTGGATATATTGACTCCAGCACCGCCTCCTTGGCGTGCAATATCCCCAAAGGCCTCGATGTTCCTCACCATGGCTTTCCATGAATCTTCTGGGCTTTTGGCAACGAAGCAGGCTAGCAAACCGCGTGATTTGGTGTTGGTTCCAGAATTTACGAGACAAGGGCTGTTTGGCAAGAACTTCAATGAATGGATCAGGTCGAATGCCTTCTGTTTGTATTCCTTGGTGTCATCAGGGCATACATGATTAACCACCCTCCAACACATTTTGATCCAGTCTTCCGCTGGGTTCCCATCCGCGTCCTTCATGTAATAACGTTTCTGACATATTGATTCCGCCATCTGGCTCAGGTGACCGTTGCTGCTTTCTTCCATCTCCATTCCCTTCTTGGTGTGTTTGATTTTCTTTTTGGCACGACTCATCTATACGTCCCTTTCCTGACCGCATCTTCCAGTTTTTTGTCGAGCGAAATCAAATTTTGTTAGCCCTTACTACGACAAAAGATATGAGTTCGGCGATTTGGCATCGCGCCTTCTCGTCGTGAAACTCACTCATAAAGGTAGCGTTAACTAGCCTGCGGGAAGACCTCAAAGGGTCGGCTGGTAGGCTCTAGGAACTAACAAATAAGGCAACGGAATTATAGTGTGTGACGCATCGGAACCAGCTTGGCATTCGGTATGAATCAGGAGAAAATCTCAAACAAGGAACCGTGGCAAATGACACTAGATGAATACCTGTCATCGATGCCTGAAACAGCACGAAACCAAACTGTTTCAGCGCGACTTCTAGTGCCCATACGCAACCCAATAGGCCCCCCAAATTGTATCGAAGAAGACCGCAACCATCAGTTGGGACATATGCTGAGGCTGAATGATGCTAACGGTGTAGGTCGAGCAATCGTTGTGGTCAAAAACGGTTACATCATTTACGCAGAAGTAGATCCTAAATTAGAGGGATATGGTTTGATCCATGCGTTGACTAGTGCCTTTGAGTCTGCTGGTGCGACACATGCTTCCATTGGCACTATTGGGGGCGCGAAGGCTGCCCACCGATGGCAGGTTTACCTTGCTGCACGAAAAGGGAAACAAATCCCGAACCATGTTCTATTGGATTATCCTGAGTTATTCAATCTCATCTAGAAATTCAAGATCGTTTTCTAATTTGTCCCGTTGGATCATTATGACGTATTTGACTTTAGAAGCATCATCTTCCGTTATGATCTGCTCACGAATGCTGTCTGGAAAATCGAGCTGGATGAACTTCTCTACAGGATCGTAGCCTGTTACTATCAATTCGGTGCCTTCGGTGATCTGTCTACAGTCTGTGGACTTGAAGCAAGATGGTATCTTTTCGATGCATTCGTTGTAATAAGAACCGGGGTCGAAGTTAACTGGGCTCTTTGTTTTGACTCTTGGTTTTCTATCGGCATTCTGCTTCCTCCATTCTTGGATTCGTCGGTTTCGTTCCCTGTTAAGCTTTTCGAATGACTTTCCCCTCTCTTTGATCTCTCTTGGGTCTCTCTCGCCTTTTAGGTAGGCTATTTGCATTCCCAGAAGATATCGAACTCGTTTGTTCTCAAGTTCTTGGGCCTGTTGCGGGGATAGATCTAAGTTGTGTTTCTTGTTGAAGTTTTCGACATTTGTCTTGATTTGTGGCGGCGACATAGGCCCTTCAGACGAGTAGTCCTCGAACCACTTTGTTTCTCTTCCGGTGATCGCCATCTCTATCAACATGTCCACCGGATTCCAGTTAGGCTTTTGTGTTGTATCTGGCCCCACTTTAGTGTCTTCCATGTTTTGTCCTTTCATTTTGATTACACGATTGTGTCCGATTTCTGAGAGAATAGAGTTTGAGATTGATTGGATTTTCGGCAGCTCTCTTTCGAGAGCGTTTGATATACCTGTCCGCTCGTACTCACCAGCCAGAATCCAGAAGCACTCTGTTCCTAGTATCTCTTTGCCATCACACACAAAAACTGGCGTCTCGTGCTTGTACCCATCGAGATCTATTTCCCTGTATTCAAGGAACTCAGCATCTATAGACGTAGAACCAAAATCTCGTCTATAGACGATTTTGACAGAATCTCCGCTGTTTAGTCTCCTTCTCTTTGGCATATCGCTTTTGGATTATAGCTATGCGGCTGGTGTCCAGGCATCATCCTGATATGGATCTTCCACATCCAGTTGTTGTCGGATTTGTTCAATTCGTTCCTGTTCGGCAGGATTACCTTCGAAGTATGAACCTATAAGGGTTCTCTCTATATCGACTACTCTTGAGTGAGCCATGTGCCCTAATGTGTCTTCTAGTTTCTTGTTCGTCAATTCGCTTATCGCCCTTAGATAAACTGCTGGACCTCTATTCATACCATAGGAGCAATGAACATATATGAGACTTTGTTGGTCCGGAGGAAGTTGTGCTTGTGCTCTGATGGTCTCGGCCAACTTCCCCGCTGCCGCTGTATAGAGATTGTGATATTCGCGGCTAATCTCGTTCAATCGTTCGTCTCGGCTGTTGAAACCTAGACGAGGGGGTTCGGAAAGTGGGAAGTTATAGCGTTTTGTGACACCTTCAAGAGCTTCGTGGGATTGATCATCTGTCACATTGAACTCTATAACCTCTGGTTTCCGGCCGTAGGTTTGTATGAACTTTTGCTTGGCGTCGTCCAGTTCGAGGTTATTTGCTCCCCCTACAAAGACAAACGGGAATTCCGGCGATTGGTATGCTGGGTTATAGATGTCTCCGTCATCTGCGATCTGAACCTGAGCACGTGGACGATCCCCTCTTGGGTCATAGAAGGTGTTTGTGCGCGGATCGCTCCCTCTAATTCCCTGGTCTAGTTGATAAGCTAGTTTTCGTACCCAGTTTACGCGTCTTACTCGCACTTTTGCTCTGATCCGGTCTTTGAGTTTTCTTCTTTTTTGCTCGCCTTTTCCTTCTTTGGTATTCGGTGGCGGCATGTTCGACATGACACCGATTTCGACGTGGGGGATCGGCGTTCAAACAGATCGCACATGTGTTTGTCTGCTACGTCGATTCCTCGTATTTCGCAAGTGTTTTTGCATCGTTTGCTTGGCTTCATGCCTTTCTCCGATCAAACGATCTATAGGACATCTTGTGTCCCTAAGAGTTTAGGGCCATTGTCGTCTTTCGGATCTCAGGACTTACCCTCTGATTTCTTATACCCAGCCACAGATGACGAACCCTTGCTCATATCCTGTTAGTCTTAGGAACATAAGTTAGCAAACATAAACAGATTACGAGCCCCAATGCTTCGAAGGATGACCCTCTGGCTTGACAAAGCGGGAAAAGTAGGGTACTTATATTCATGGCAGTTCGTCAGTACCTGTGAATGTGAGGCATTTCCATGACCACCAAGGCAAGAGGAAAAATCTCAATCAAGGCAAAAAGATGTCCGGGTTGCGGCCGATTCTTCTCGAAGAGGCCGCATGAAGGACCTAAGCGGTTTCAGCAACGCACCTTCTGTAACCGTGAATGTCAACGTAGATTGATGGTCAGAGATCCAGAGAGAATCAAGAAATATCGCCGCACCATGCGTAACAAGCGTGCGGAGCCCCATGCTGTCACACCAGAGGAAGTTGAGAAAACGATTGCAGAAATCAGGGCGGAGAAGATCGCAGCCGGGCAGAAGACTATTATGGAGAAGATGAATGACGAACGTTGGCACGCCAGAGTGGTGTCAACCAGGTTCATTCCAAGGTCATTTTTGTCCGGTTAAGGCACGCCCGTGGAAGCAAACGTCAAAGAGTTCGTACAAAAGCTATCAGAATTGATTGATCTTGCCGAGGCCACTGATGAAATCAAAGAATTCGATCGATTGATGGTTAAGCTCTGGCGTATGGTGCATAAGGTGTACGTTGCTTGTCTTCATTCGCCATCGGTTTATAACGATGTCAGCATCGAAGATCTTGACAAAATGATTGCTTTGCTGCAATCTCTTGAGAACAAGCTGAAGGTTAGGCCAGATAGCCTAAAAATGAGTAAGGAGAAGAAAGAGTATTACGACATGGTGATTGCATGCATAAAGATGAATCGCCTTCTGATTAGACGACGAAAACGTCGCATTCAGAAACTTCCCACAATGCCAATAGATGACCCCAGAACGATAGGCCAGGAACCTGCTGAACCTGAGCCTGCTCCCAATCCAATCGGTCGGTAAAATTCAGCCTTATTGGTTTGACAAATCCGCTGCCCCGTTGTATACTTGTCATCCGTAGTCCGTTGCTGTCTAACGATGTCCACTCGTGTCCACTGTAGTCCAAACGGATGCGACTTGAACAAAGCAAAACGTCGGTCGAAGAATCGATTGGGCTCACCGCAAACCAGACGGTACCAACCTTAGGACATTCCGACGATATTTCAGACGACGGCAGGCTCTCGAAAGAATGCAGGGTCTGTAAATCCATATTCTACAAAAGGAGCAAGCGAACACTCAAAGAGTGGGAGACCACCAAATGCTGTTCTAGAAGATGCAGCGCGATCCACATGCATCGTGTACTTGCTGCCCGCCGCAGACTCGCCGAGAAGGAAACCAAAACATACTGCAAGGTCTGCAGAAAACTCATCAAACGACGCGAAAATGAACCGCTTGCAACCTATCGCCAGCGCAAAGTCTGTAGTGATGCATGTAGGATTCTTAGCATCAAGAAACAGGCTCAACGCCGCACCCAGCTACGTTCGACTCCAAAGAAATGCATTGCCTGCGGCAAACGCTTCAAAAGACGTGCAAACGAGCAAGTGTCCAAATTCGAGGAAAGGCAAACATGCGGTCGAAAATGCACGTGGAAGCTAAAGGTCGTTCGTCCAACCAAGACCTGCTTAGCATGCGGGAAAGAATTCGCCAAGAACAAGAGGGACTCATTGGAGCAGTGGTCTAACAGAAAGGTCTGCAGTAGGAAATGTGTCGCTAAATTGGCTAGGGCTAGATCCAAATACTCACACAGCAAGATAAGCAGCAAGAAAACATGCAGCCCTACCAAGCGGTGTCTTGTCTGTGGAAAGAAGTTCTCGAAACGGCGAAAAGAGAGCATTACCAACTTTACATCACGCAAAACGTGTGGTATGTTTTGTGCGGATGAGTTGAACTCTCTGCACATGAAGGAACGCTACAAGAAAACAGCTGAACAACGAAGAAAACGGACCAAGCAGTGGAAGAAATGCCGCATTTGTGAATCAAGGTTCTACAGGAGAGAAAACGAAACGGACAAGGAATGGAAAAAGCACTCATATTGTTCCAGCACGGAGTGCCGTGACAGACTTTTCAAGCTTGCTTCTGCTCGTCTCAACGAAAAACGCCGTCAACGACGCCAGAAAATCGAGACGAAGCAGTGTGTCATCTGTGGCAAGAAGATCGAACGACGATGGGGAAAGGAAAGCGCAAGACGATGGAAAGAGAGACAGTGTTGTGGGCGTGATTGTGCCCAAGAACTTGGGGCTCGAACCAGACGACGTCAAGGTCTAGAAATCAAACGCCAATGCGTAATCTGTGGGAGAGAGCTGCCTGCTGGTTACACAAAGCGAAAACTCTGTGGTAGATTAAGCTGTAAAAAACGCTTGAGACGCCTCAGGCTTGAGGAAAGAAAGAAGAATAGACCCAAGAAAACATGTCAAACCTGCGGCCGAATCTATATGCGTCCCAGCAATCTGTCTGATGAACAATGGAAGAAACGGAGCGCATGTAGTAGCAAGTGTGTTTTACTACTGAAACAGCAGAAAAACATGGTGAAAACGAAGGATGTCATTCGCTCCGAGGCGACGCCAAAGGCCAATTACGCGTCCTTCGTGGGTAAAGATGCTGGATATGTCAAGTTAGCCGCCGAACTGGTCGGCGAAGAAATGATAAGGCAGCTTCTTTTAGACCAAATATCTCTTGATTCGGTGCTGCCGAAATACCCCATTACACCAGGAGAACCGGAAACATGTCACGCCGAAGAAGAAAAAGGACACGAAGAGACAGAAGGACAGATGGACCGGCCTCAGGAAGCAACGTCAATCGCAGTGTAACCATTAAGCGGATGGGGTTAATTGCTCTGTCCGTGTCGTTATGCATTGGGATCGGCATTGCATGTGTTCACTCCGAAGGAGGCCGCTGGCGATCCGTTGACGAACAACTCAGGGCCGAGGCTGTGCAGCGTCTGATTGTTCCCACTGACTATCCAACGATACAAGCAGCAGTTAATGCCGCCGATAATACTGATATCATTATCCTGGAGAATCGTGAGTTCACAGGAGAAGGGAACAGAGACATCGACCTCGGTGGCAAGTCTGTTACAATACAGTCTGTAAACCCAGACATGCCGACCATCATCCAGTCAACGATCATAGATTGCCAGGGTACTGAATCAGATCCTCATCGTGCCTTCATTCTGAATGAGGTAAATCAAGGCTATGCAACAATCGAAGGCATAACCATCACAAATGGCACAGCATATGGTTCATCAAGTCCGGACGAAAGGGGTGGTGCTGTCCTTTGCCAGAATAGCAATGTCCATTTTAACTACTGCCGATTCATTGGCAATAAGGCCCAAAAGTACGGAGGGGTCATGATTGTTACTGGCAGTGGAGCACAGGTCATACGAAACTGCCTTTTTGAGAACAATCATGCCGGTAATGAAGGCGGATGTATTGATTCTGGTTCTACGACCATGATCATCGAGAACACCATATTCCGCAACAATCATGCATCCGGCGGTGACAATACGATGGGTGGTGCTATTGCTTTCGGTGGGAATAGCTTGGAAATCCATAACAGTACCATCATCGATTGCTCTGTGGAAGGCAGGGGCGGTTCGATTTCTACCTGGGGAACTGCTGCACTTAGCTTTCAGAATGTAAGCATTGTGGACAACAATGCAGGAAACAGAGGTGGCGGAATCTACCTGTCGCCGGATGCCAATCTGACTGCTGTTAACACGATCCTATGGGGAAACACAGATCAGGGCGGTTCGGATTGGAGTGCCCAGATCCACGATGGTAGACGCGGCACGTTTTCTTACTCGTGTGTGCAAGGCTGGGACAGGGGAGGGGAAGCGAACATCAACACCGATCCTAAACTGACCGACTTCCATATTGCTGTTGATTCGCCCTGCAAGGACGCCGGTGACGCGAGCCTTTCTTATGTCGAGCTTCAGAAAGACATTGACGGACAGATGCGTGTATCAGATGGACATGTGGATATTGGTGCTGATGAATACGTCAGCCTCATCACGCGTCATGTTCCATCTGATCATACTACCATCCAAGAGGCAATTGATTCCTGCAATGATGGAGATACCGTCCTTGTCTCGGATGGGACTTACAGTGGCCCGGGCAACCGAAGCATCTATCTGAGGGGCAAAGCTATCACTGTGGCGAGCGAGAATGGCCCATCTGCTTGCATCATCGATTGCGAAGGTCAAGCGAGAGGATTTTACCTACGCCAGGGAGAGAAAGACACAACAAAGATTAAAGGGTTTACAATCAAGAATGGTACTGCCTTCTACGGCGGCGGTGCCATTTTCTGCTATACATCCAGCCCATGGATAGAAAACTGCGTCTTTGAGTCCAACACTGGCTCATGGGAAGGCGGAGCCATCCGATGTTCGACCAATTCTAGTCCGATCATCATGAACTGCAAGTTTGCACTCAACACCAGTACAAGCTGTGGCGGTGCTCTCGCGGCCAGGGGTGACTCCAGACCCACTGTGATGAACAGCCTTTTCGTGCTGAACAGTAGCGAGAAATTCGGCGGTGCGATCTACTGCGGTCGAGGCACAACCCTTACCGTTGTTGGTTGCACGATCTTGCGTAATGATACCAACCACATGGGCGGTGGTATTGCTTGTATCGGGGGCAACATCAATATCTTTGACACAATCATGAGAGAGAATACATGTGGAAACGTCAATCTGGCAACGACACTTCCTGCCTATGGTATCTCTGGGCATGTTATGCACGAAGTGAACGGAACACCAATAAAGGATGTTGCCATCAACCCAGATCCCAACACAATGAATGGTGCAACAACGGATGAATACGGATACTACGAAACCGCTGTCGCCGCGACCCTTACGCCTATCAACCAGGAGGAAACCACGGATGGGAAACAGCTGGCTCTGATAGGCGGCGGTGGCAGCGGCATCATGTTCCACTGCAATATCGAAGGCGGTATCGATGGTGTAGCGATTGATCCCAATTCGCCTCTCACACACCGGCCAGAGGCTACAACTGACGCTGATCCGCTATTTGTTGATTCAGATGGAGCAGATAACGACGCGAATACATGGCAAGATAATGACTACCATCTTACCGTTGGATCACCTTGTATCGACGCCGGATATGAGGGCCTACTGCCGATATATGCTGGCTCAGTCGATCTGGACAATGAAACGAGAGTCCTTCAGGGGAAGGCCGATCTTGGTGTCGATGAAGTCAATTACTTCAAGGTTGGAGGAAACGTTCCTATCGCCGCGTGTGAGATACAACCACCGCCTTACGTTACGAGCGGGGACGAAGTCGTAGCACGATACATGTCCGGTACGCAGCTTTCGATAGCAGTCACGGATCTTAAGGTTGCGGCACTGACTGAGGGATGGCTTGTCTGGGATGACCCTAATCTCAGGGGAGACGCGAACTACGCCAGATCTTACATGGGTTCATCGCTCATTCTGGACGTAGACAGCGACAAACACATAGCCATCAAACTTCGCACCGGCCAGTGTGGGAAGGGCAATTTTGTTGCTATAGTAGGTGTTCTTCTCGTTCTCTCAATTGCCAGATTTTGTACCGGCAGAAGAGGACGATAGAAGGCAGGGATCATGTTTAACATGTTTGTAATCCTAAAGATGTGTCGTCCGGGGTCTACTCTCTCGGCACATACTCGTTGGAGGGTAGTATGTGCAGTTCCGCGTCAAGCACAGAGGATTTACAAGAGTTAGAAAGTCAAATCAGGTCTCAGGAAAGTCGGAGGGTTCGAACTGAATTCTCCAGGATGCTCCTTCCTTTAGCCGACATATTACAGGAGATGCTTAACAAATGTCGTGATGGCGACGGCCATCTCGTCGTCAATTCTTTGACTGTGGGCACTCTTGTCGAGATGATGCAGGCCGTTCTTTGCGAGGAAGGCGTATGCAGATATGCTCCGTCATGCGGTGAGGAGTATAATCAAGAGATGCACGACGCCGTTGAGATAATACTGTCCGAGGAAGTATCCGAGGGACATGTCGTCACAACGGTTCAAGATGGTTATGAAATAGACCGGTCTTGCCTCCGAAAGGCAAGAGTCGTGATCTCGAACGGAGCCCAGATTGCACCTGAGAACACTGACGCATGAGGAAGCGGAGTATCTAGCCGCAGGACCACAAGAATCGTCCCTGTCCAATACTGCCGAGATCGAAGATCTCCAGGCAACAATACCTGATGATCATTGTCGTGAATACTACCACGGCATGGTACGCGGCCTCCAGCTCTCCGAAGTTGTCTGGAGGTTGATGTCAGAAGAAGAACCAGAGATGTTTCCCTTCATCCTTGGCCTTCTGATTGCTAGATCAGCGAATCTCTTCCTTGACAGCAGCGAATCATACCTCTAGGCCCAGGACAGGGATACCCCTCCAGAGAATATCAAGGTATCGCAAACAAGGAGATGCGTCATGCTTAAGATCAAAAGTGCTGCTGTGCCCAAGAAAGAGACAGAAACGGTCCGTATAACAGAGAAGGTTAAATCTCGTGCTAATGCCGCCTTGGCCCCCTTTTTGAGCGGTTCTCCGATGAGAGAAATTCCTTTGGGTGACATGTTTGCTACTCTTAAGAATCTTGGTATAGTAGTTGTACAAGAGGATAATACACCATGGTCAGGCATAATAAGTGCCCCAACAGAGCAAGATACAAGGATGACTTTCGATCTATCATGGCAAGACGAGGTTAAGGGTTTGGTTCCAATTAGCAATTCACAATTAGTTCTTTCGATCTACAAGTTTGCTACTGGGACATATGAGGTTACCGGCTACGTCGCGTAATATCAATGGACACTCCCTACAAATCCAGCCAGGTCGCTGCGGTCGATTGGTTCCGTTACAATACGGTGCCGGGCAATGTTACCCTTCCGGACGATTGGGAGAGCCCATCAGATCGATGGACCACGAACTCTGAGTTCGACGTCCGAACATACAGGGGCGGAGAGCTGATCTATATGGGAGAACTCAACGGAGATTTGACCGATGCATCAGGTAGATCTAACTACTATGTGACTGTAGTTATCCAACCACGACGTAATCTTGCTTTTGAAATACGAGGTAGACGTTCTAACGCATCAAATTATGTTGCATTTCGTGTAGACTTTGACAACGACCTGATCTCTCTTCTGGAATGTAACGCAGGGGCTCGATCTACCATCGCCACATCAAGCCATACGCTATTTACGAATATAGAAAGAAAGTATATCGTCTCTTTCTACATGTATAGCTCTCGACTCATAGGCCAGATACATGGATATCCGATTATCGAGAAAAGGACATCACACAACATAGGCGTTGAGGGTGTTTCACTGAACGTGGATGACTTCACAGACGACCCGTATAACGACACAACGTTTCATAGTCTGCATTTCTTCTTGGTACGTGGCCTTTACAGACAACCGCCGATGGCTCTTGAGGGTGACCCAACACGTCTGGATGTTATCTTCCGTAAGCAAATGAAGGAATGGATAGAGAATCCATACCTCGACTATAGGTCATTTGCCGATGCTTATAGGATCAATAGAATTTACAATCCTGAATCAGTCGATATACCATGGAGACAATTAGGCTATCCTATCCGAGAACCCAGTACAGAGCAATGGGTAGACGTACTTTAGTTTGCAAAACCCTGTGGCTTGTGGTATAATCCTAAGTGAACAAGGAGGCCCACATGCCTGCAGGGAAAGAAGTTGATCCTCACGTCGTCTCGCTAGCAGTCAAGGGAGCACTATTAGGTTATCTCGTTGGAGATTCAGTGGCCTATCCATACCGCGATATGACGGCTGAACAAATCGGAGATCTCAAAAAGATCGATCCAACCAAGACGCACGAGAGCCAAGAATCCCCGGGCGTTTTTACTAACCATGGCTCTACGATGCTCTGTTCGCTGGCCATGCTCAATGATTGTTCGGCGGCTGATGCTTCAGTGCTGCTCGAAAAATTCCAAGCCTGGCATGTCGGATCTTCATTTGCACCAGAAGTTGAGTCGGCTGAATGTGTCGAGATTGACATTGCCACCTCAGAAGCGATCAAGAACTTCAACGACTCTATCCCTGCCGAAAGCTGTACCAGTCAAGGTGACAGCGCGTTGTCGAATGCGTGTTTGTCAAGAGTTCTTCCTGTTGCATTGTATTACGGGCCACTATCAGTCGACGAGACCATTGAAAATGCCATTGCTGTCTGTCGTGTAACTCACCCATGTGTCACAAGCGAAACGGTCTCTGCCGCGTATGCCCTAGCCGTTCGCAATCTCATGCTCCGCAAGAAGGAAAAAATCTTCGATCTTCTTAAGGACTATCTCTCGTTTCGCAATCTGGAGGAACACCGACAAGAGGCCGAAAGAATCGCATCTTCCTCACGAGAACGCATGGCATCTCAGAACGTTCTTGACTGTTTCTGGGTGGGCTGGCAGGCCTATGCTGCTTCGGGTCTGAACTTCGAACAAGCCATAATCTCTGCCATATCGATTGGTTCGGACACGTCCGCATCTGCGGCTCTTGCTGGCTCCCTTGTTGGTCTCTCTATTGGTGCTTACGAGATACCACAACGTTGGGTTGACGAACTCAAGCTGGACGCCGAGTCCAATGAGGAAATATCGGGCTTCGTCAAAACGGTAACGAAGCGTGCGGTCAAGGCAATCTCCAAACCACAGGGGGTGCAAACTGATGCTTAAGGTCAAAGCGAAGGGCAATGAAGCTGCTGAACACATGTGGCGGCGTTTCCAGAAGATCTGCGAGAAAGAGGGCCTGATGCGCGACATTAAGCGTCGCATGTACTACGAGTCACCCTCTGAGGAACGCCGAAGGAAGAGGCTTAAAGCCAAACGCCGAAGAATCAAAGAAACCCAAAGAAACAAACAGAAGACGAAAAGACGTAAACCTTCGCGTGGAAGGATCGCATTCCGGTCTAACTAAACCCATGCTCGGCTAGAAGTTTTGCATATTTTGCTACGCAGTGTCTTATGTGTAGGAATTTGTCAAAGTGTGCTTTGGTTGATTTGCGCAGGCGTCGCAGTACCGGACGTTTTCGGATTAGTCGCCGTATTTGTTTCTGCACATCCTCATAGGTCTTGAAATAGATTCCATTCACTCCATTTTGGACGAGTTCATTTGTTCCGCCCTTGTCACGGCAGAGTATTGGGACACCAAGTGACAATGTCTCCAGCACTGCCATTGATGAGCCTTCCGAGATCATATTGTCGTAGAAATAGAGGTGGAGCGACGACAGAAGTGACATTTTCCAGTCCTGATCGTCTATAACGCCTAGGTATCTGACATTGTCCATCTCGTTGTGATAAGGTTTGCCTATCATGTAGTGAACGTGCCCCTTTATACCGTTCAGATATTCGGTTGCCTTATCAGAGAACTTTCCTCCGCACAGACGATGACAACGACCCGTTCTAAACTTATCCTGCTCCAAGACGGGACATCCGGGTTTTAGCCCAGATTCTGGCGGCTCCCAGTATTCCATACCATTAACGATGATGACATGCTTTTTCTTACGTGGATATCTAGCAATGCCATCCAAAAATGCAGAAACAGAGACAAAGACATCAGCTTCCTGGAATCTACGTAGTTCTCCTGGACCCTGCACTGTGTGGTTGACAACGATATAGAATGGGTCAATATCTTCAAGACATGGAGCACCGAAAAGCCTATGCTGTATGACAACATCGTACTTTCGGGCAATCTTCTTCTTGAAATCCTTGTAGCGATGGTAGCCTGCCACGTTAAGACCACTAGTTTCGATGAGATTCTTATTGGTGGTCTCGTCATCACCACGTTTGTTCACAACAAGAAGATCGCCATCAATGTCATAATACTTCTTGAGGCCACGTATTATCTGACAAACAGATGTCGTCCCGCCATTCAAATTGGGGTGAGCGATGATGTGTGCAATTTTAGCAGGCATAAGCCCCTAATTATACACCGTTTTCTTCCATGAGCTTCTTGACATCCACAAGTCCATAACCGGTTTTCTTGTCTTTTCCGGCCGAAGAAAGATCGATAGCGGTCTTTCTGAGATGCTCACGTATTTCTTCTACGGTATCGACAGGTGTAGCTCCGCCGAGTTTTCTGTGTTTCGCGATCATGAGTGCTACAACTCCGGCCACCCACGGTGTTGCCATGCTCGTTCCGCTCATAACTCCATATCTGTTCTTTGGCAGGGTGGACAGGACTTTAACTCCTGGTGCAACGAAATCTAGATTAGGCCCAGTTTGGCTAAAACTCGCGCGACTCATATCTTTGGATACTGCACCTATGGAAATCGTTTCCTTCAGTCTGGCTGGATAATCTAGCTTGCCTATGTTCCCCGCATTGCCAGCCGCACATATGACAGGGACATTCTTGCTATATGCACGCTGGACAGCGGCACGCATGGCCTTATTGTTGTCCGGGCCACCGAGTGACATGCTGATCACATCAGCCCCCTTGGCTAAAGCGTAATCAATACCCGTCGCAATGTCTACGTATCTTCCGCAACCGTTGTTGTCTAAGACTTTGATTGTGATTATTTTCGCATCCGGAGCCACTCCGACTACGCCGATGCTATTGTTGTTTGCAGTTACGATACCTGTGCAATGTGTACCATGACCATCGCCATCATAAATTTTTGTTCTTATCTTCTTGATCTTCTTATTTACCGCACTAATCCTGCGCTGGTTTAGTCTGATGGATTTTCTCATTCTTTTCTTAGCACCTTTGCTCTTTGTTCGTCTGATTCGCTTCTTAAGTGTAGAAATTGATGATTTGTATCTTGACCTAGTCTTCAGAAGGTTTTTGATACTACTATCTCCGCTGAAATTGTGTTTTGCACCAAATGAATTTTTGAGGTCTTTGTGTTTTGTGTCGCAACCGGTATCCAATATGGCAACAGTTACGCCCTCTCCTTTGGTTGTAGCCCAAATCTCTGGGATGTTGAATTTCGATATATGGTATCCGAGCCTTTGGGCACTGCTAGTCGAAATATCGTGTTTCACTAGATCCGGCGGTAGTTCACATTCTGGTCTTTTTGCTGGCATGATTTCCCCCCTAAATACGTTTCTCCATGGAAAAGGCGCTATCCTTTACTTGCTCAAAGGGTCTATCTAAATAGATGGTGAAATCTATAGTAGACAGGAGGTTAGTTATGAGAAGCTGGTTGTTAGCAACGTTGCTGATTGGTTTTCTTGCTCTTTCGTCCGGACAGGCATACGCCAGACCGCATCACGGAAGGCATCATGGACGTTCGTATACCACCTGCCGAAAACTTTGCCCTACGAAGTGCCACAAGCCACGGTTTTTGGCCTCTCATCATTGTTGGAAGGCACGATGTGAAGAACACAGACGCCTCACTGGTGGTTCTCTTGTTGTGGGTGGGCCCGGTGGATATCTGAGTATCCGAATCGGACGTGTATCACCAAGGCCAACTTGCGGCAATGGCAGATACTACTTCGAGCGAGACTATGGACATAGAGGCCCGTTCTATCACCAAGGTCTGGGCCGCATGCGAGGATGCAAGTAGGCTACGTTAGATTCCGCTTGCAAACATCGCACGAATAGTGTATGATTGGGTTGTACGCGAGGCCAACCCAAGATGGAAGTAAGTCGCTCCGACACACGATATGTTTGTGTGCTTCATTGCAACAGGGCCAAGAAGAATTTGGCCCACAGTCTAGCCAAAACTCCCTATCAATACGAAATCGAGCAGATTCCTGATTGCCCAACTCAGTACAGGGAAATCTTCGTTCGTGCCACCCTCGCTCGGTTAGCAGGATCGTTTCGGAACGGTAAACCGTTTGAGGTCATTCTGGATCATATAATGTCTTTGGACAATGCTGTAATTGTCGTTTTTGGACATGAAGATCTTTTACCACTGATTCAGTCATGGGCAGAGCAAAATTCTTGTAAGTTTCGTTGCTGGAAAACTTGCCACAGCGTCGATCTTGTGGTATCCTAGGGTGTGCGGGAGCGTGAGCTATGTCACACTCGAAGGGGAACAAGCATGCTGGCAAGCGAAATTACGTCCACCAGGGTTGGGTAGGATCAAAATGGTGGAAACAGGCTCGGTATGCTCGTTGGGATGACCACAGACAGAAGGATAGTGGCCTTCCTTTCAGGCGAAAAGACAAAAAGAAGAAACGTTAGGTCGGGTGGCGAAATTGGCAGACGCGCAGCGACAAGCATTGGCGACAACTGTACCAGGCGTTGCCGTGCTGTCGACTCTACAACACCTTGCCGCCATCGAGTGGCGTACGACGCCACTGGTACCGGCGAACAGCCATGGCGGATGCCGTAGGGTCTACATTGAGGACGCTGTGTCCCATAGGGGCGTGCTGGTTCGAATCCAGCCCCGGCCTTTACTTCGCCCATTTTTTGCCGACTGGAGACAGACATGATCACATTCGAAGTTTCGGATGCACCGCAAGTGAGGGGTCCTGCAACGGGCATCAACCCCAAGCAGTTCATCGAGGAGGGGCTGCTCAATGGCCCCATCGAACAGTGTTGCGATTATCAGGCGACACTCAGGCATGTCCCTACATCGCATCCCTTGTTCGGTGCGGCCTATGCTGCGTTCTGTGAGCACAAACCGCTGGTTCTCTCGCCGGACATGATCTGGATCACGATCATGCAGGGGTTGGCGAACCATATCAACCTCGACCCGGAGAAGTACAGACACCAGTTCGTGGAGCACGAAGGCAAAGAAGAGATCAAGATTCGTCATGACGGTCTTGTCAAAGGCAGCCCGGAGAATCCGTGGCACGAAGTAATCGGCATGTTCTCCGCTCAGCTGAGACCACGGATCTTGAACAATGTTCACGATTATGTGGTCTGTGACTTCAGCACAACCGATCTCGTCGAGCGTGTTTCCTCAATCATGGTCTTGATGGATGCCATGCAGGGATACTTCGACTACAGGGTGATGACTATCTGTGGTATTCCGAAGGTTACATTGGAGGGGGAACCGTCTGACTGGCAGGCAATCGCTGAGAGAGTCCCGAAGCTGAATGATTACGGCCTCGATTGGTGGACGCAGCGACTCGGGCCGGTGTGCGACGAGTTTGTGAAGGCCTCGCTCGGCGATGTCGACGAGGAACACTGGATGAACATCTTCCAGGAACAAAGCATGGGAAGCGGCGGTCCTAACTTGTTTGGGTGGCTGTTCTACTTCTTGCCTTACACGAAAGACCATCAAACCAACGCCCCGACAGTCGTGAACCGGATGTTGACACAGCCGGAACGCAGACTGAGAAAAGGAAGCCATCGTGCTGGGCCAGGAGCGTCACTTGACACTGACGACATCCCGATGTCCCTTTCTAAGGTTCCCTTCATATGGGAATATCACGGGAATGTGTCCAATTACGAGTTCCTGGCGGGCATCATCGGAGCTACTGAGTCTGAAGAGGATTGCTCAATCCGACCGAAAGTCGGTTGGGCCGTCCGTCCGAAGCCGGAGGAACAGGCAGAACAAGCGTGACTGACAGGTTCACGACTCGCAAGTATCTACTGAAGGTGCGGCACAGGTGATGACAGGCTCTGCGGCCAGGAAACTTAGGAATGCCGGATTGGGATCGTGTACATGACGTCATCCAGTCTCAACTGAAGATCGTTGCCGACGCTATTGTAGAACAGGGTAGCTCAGTCGACATCGAAATTCGGTTTGAGTCCGGGAAAACGAGCAGCGACTACTGTCATCTGCTGACATCTATCAAATTGATGCCACAGAGCCAAGATTGTATCGATCCAATCTTGTTGACCGTGAGCTTCGTGCCTGCTGGTGATGGCATGGTACAAGTGACAGGAGATGCTTCCGGAGAGAATCTGGGTGACATGATTGCCAGCTATGGCAGCATGGGTGCTGTACCGGACTTGGATGTATGGCTGCTATTCGCTGGCTGTCAGGTTGTAGGATACTTGGGGTCGCACATCAATGACATAACCAACGCATGCAGGGACCCCTCACGCACGAGCCCGTGACGAAAGGAATCATATGCGGGTTGAACATTGGAGAAGGAAAGTCTGCGAAGGTTTCGTAGATTACATTCACGGCGGTGGTTACATCATCGACGAGTTTGTAATACCTGATCTTCGATTGGTCGTCAACAAAGAGGCCTTTTTCATACAAACGCCTGAGCAGTACACCCGTAAGGAAGAGGCAGAGAACGCCGAAGAATGGCAACCCAGGTTCGTTACGGCCGTAGAAGTCGAAGACGAGCAGGTCACCAACAACCTGAGAAGGCTCGCCGCATTCGCAGAGATGAAAGAGGAAGCGAAAAATGCTGAAACTCAAGTACTTACAGAATTGAGTACCCGTTTCGGTGTGAATCTGTTGGATTAGTAGTCCCGGTGGTGGAACTGGCAGACACGCGGGCCCGAGGAGCCCGTGCTCGAAAGAGCGTGAGGGTTCGAATCCCTCCCGGGACATTCATGCCGCAGTTCAAACGAATCTCTTGACATGAGCAGGATCATGTGGTATACTAGAAGCACGGATGAAGGTTCGCGCTCTGAGGTAACGGTAGCGATATAATGAGATGACGAATAAGGCAGAGCTGTAAAAAGAAAGGTGCCTGCCTCTGCTGTTTCGAATGTTAGTTTAACGGAGGAAACTAACATGACAGCAAGAAGCCGCAGACGATACAGCGAAAGCCAATTTCGTGAAGCCGTAAGAGAGTCGCGTTCAGTTGCAGAAGCATTGAGGAAACTTGGTCTTTCACCCCATGGCGGTGGAGGATATGAGTCATTCTACTCATATTGCGAGGAGACCGGAACGGATTGGAGCCATTTCAAGGGCCAGGGTTGGTTGCGTGGCGGTTCATGTTCGTGGTCTCAGTTCAAAGCAAGACCTCTTGAGGAGATATTAGTAGAAGATTCTACTTATCTTTCTACTGCCAATCTGAAGCGCAGGCTTATCAAAGAGGGCGTGTTTGAGGACAAATGTTACGAATGTGGTCTTAAGGAATGGCGTGGGAGCAAATTGCCGACTGAGCTGCATCATAAGAACGGCAACAGACGTGACAATAGGCTGTCCAACCTAATAATACTTTGTCGGAATTGTCACGGTCTAACACAGAATTTTCGCCAGCGTAACGGGAGATCGTCCAATGGCGTCCTGGGACAACGGAAACACAAACCAGGGCGAAACAGAACAGGACGAAAACGAGAGCTTAATGACAGAACGTGCCCTACTTGTCATAAAGAATTCAGGCCTCGCCGTAGGGAACAGAGATTCTGTTCGTATACCTGCAGTTCTCTGTCGAGGCGAAAACGAGATCGGCCGAATAAGGCCGTCCTTTTGCGGATGGTTAACGAATCTTCTGTCTGTGCTGTCGCCAGGGACATGGGAGTATCGGACAACACTATACGCAAATGGATCAAATTCGGAGAAGACTGTTAAATTAGGCCCAGTGGCGAAACGGAAAACGCGGCACGCTCAAACCGTGTTGTCCCATCGTGGACTTGAAGGTTCGAATCCTTCCTGGGCTATTAAATTCAACAGGTGTAGTTATGTCGGCCACCAAGGAAATCTACTCGAACTGCAGACTACTGTCTCCGGACGGTGTTCTCATGTGCTACTGCGGCCACGACAAGGTCAAGTGGTACTTGGACAGAGGCGTTGCAGAGGTCGTAGAGATACGGCCGCATCTAACGGTGCGTCTACTGTTCGAGCCTGAGGGTCTTGGCAAGGCCGGAGACCCCTTCTACCTGCAGGTGCGTGAGAACAAGTGCTGTGTGTGTGGTAGCAAGGAAGACCTAACGAAGCACCACGTTATTCCTTTGTGCTACAGAAGGCACCTGAATGGATCGCGAAACACGCACCATGATGTTCTGCCGATCTGTAGAACCTGCCACAACAAGTATGAGCGTGACTACGCGATCGAAGTAAGACAAAACTTCGCGAAGCGTTACAAGGCACCGCTGGGTGGTCTCGTTGGTGACGTTGATGCTGCAGTATTTGCACGCGTCAGCCGTTGTGCAAGTGCTCTGGTTCGATACGGCGACCGTATTCCGGCAAACCGTCGTAACGAACTTCGGGATGTGATCGATCAGTTTCTCGGTCGTCTCGCTACGTGGGACGAAATCTTGGAGCTGTCGGAGAACTACCGAGAGCGTGATGACTATCTCAGCCATCCGGAGATCGTCGCACAGAAGATCACGGACTTGGATACGTTCTACAAGATCTGGAGACGACACTTCGTTCACACGATGCGACCGCGCTTCTTGCCGGAGCACTGGTCCATCAATCGAAGTATCGTAGAGGAAACCATGAGCTGATGACGCATAGTGCTCACGATCCAATCAAGATCGTCAAACTGCTAAGCCTGGGAGGGCCGTGCCCCACTCAGTGGGAAGCATGGGACGATCAGGGTCGTGAGTACTACATGCGTTATCGGTGGGGTCATCTGACTTTCTGTCGTTGGGACGTGAGCCCTCCTGAATACTATCTGTCCGAGCAGATCGGAGACCAATATGATGGCATGTTAGACGATGACACCATGAAACAACGTCTGATTGGCATCGTGGATTGGAGTGAATGCAAACAGGTCGACAACCGACCTGTTGATCCCTATTGAGCCTCTGTGGCGGAACAGGCAGACGCGCGGATTTTAAGAGTCCGTGTCCTTAGTGGCGTACAGGTTCGAGTCCTGTCAGGGGCAGTATGAAGGCGAGCGTACCATTGGCCCTTAAGGATGCAGCCGACTTGATGTCTTCCTTTCGGGATTTTAAGAAGGTAACTTTTCGTCCACAGGATGAAATAATCTTTCAATGCCTTGACCCCGGCATAGGTTACACAAGATGGAGGGGACGAATAGGTTTGCGTTCTTTATGTGTACAAGAGGTATGGACGGATCATGAGCCTGAGGGCGTAAAGACATGGTTGCTTGCGGTCGAGAGAAAGCGTGAAGATTGATTTCAAACAGGCATTAACAGACGCTGCTGATTTGTTTTGTGCCTACATGTACTTGAAAATGCGATACGTCAGGGAACCAGACAGCATCGTAACCGGCAACCTTAAGCCAGAGAAAGGAACAATCAGGTTTACTCGCGGGAGAATGCAACTGCTGATCAAAGTGAAGTATGCTTCTTTGGCAGCAGATGCGACCACTGGACTCTTCCCGCATACTTGGATTTTGGATGTCCAAAAGCAAGCCAAATCCGGATGAGTACAGTGAAAAGTCAATCAAGATCCTTGAGGGTCTGACTGCTGTACGCAAGCGTCCATCCATGTATATCGGCGATGTCGGTCATGCCGGTCTCCATCATCTCGTTCAAGAAATCATCGACAACAGTGTAGATGAAGCACTTGCTGGGCACTGCACTGCAATACAGGTTGTTCTACACAAGAACGGCTCTTGTACGATCTCAGACAATGGCCGTGGCATCCCAGTCTACAAAATGAAGCACGAGAACCCAAAGATCAACGGCAAGCCAGCCGCCGAGATCTGCCTGACTACTCTTCATGCCGGTGGTAAGTTTGACCGATCGATCTACAAGGTTTCCGGTGGATTGCATGGCGTCGGTGTCAGTGTTGTCAACGCCTTAAGCAAGTGGCTATGGCTTGAAGTAAAACGCGATGGCAAGATGTGGCAGATGGAATTCGAACAAGGCAAAACCACCAAACCGATGAAGTCCAAGGGTGCAACGAATGCAACTGGAACGACCATTCAGTTTCAGCCGGACCCGAAAATCTTCAAGAAGGATCGGACCTTCTCATATGAGCTGTTACGGGATCGCTTGCGTGAACTTGCCTTCCTGAATGATGGACTCAGCATATCTATCAAAGACGAGAGAACTGGGAAAAAAGATCGTTTCAAATTCAGGGATGGACTGAAACAGTTTGTCAAGGCGGTTGCCAGTGGAAGTGAGCCTATCCATCCCGTGCTTCGTCTTTCCGGCCGGGAAAAGGAAACCGGTCTTCAGATGGATCTGGCACTCCAGTATACCGATGAGTATTCAGAAAATACTCTCGTGTTTGCCAACAACATCCGCAACATGGATGGTGGCACACATCTTTCTGGTTTGCGGTCTGCCCTGACACGTACCATCAACACCTATGGTAGAACTGCCGGTATCTTCAAGGATGGTATGAACCCAACAGGAGATGATATACGAGAGGGTCTTTGTGCCGTTCTTTCTGTCCGAGTCCCGGAGCCACAGTTTGAGGCACAAACCAAAGTTCGCCTGATGAATCCGGAGGTAGGAACCTTCGTAGAACAGACTGTAAACCGTCTCCTGTCCCAGTGGTTGGACTCAAACCCACATGATGCTAAGAAGATCGCCCTGAAGGGCCTGAGGGCCGCTAGAGCACGAGAAGCAGCCAGGAAGGCCAGAGAGCTGTCACGGAAGGGTTCCCAGGCCAAGGATGACATGCCAGCAAAGCTCTGGGATTGCACGAGCAGACGTGTCAGGGAGCGTGAGATCTTTTTGGTTGAAGGCGATTCGGCCGCTGGCAGTGCGAAGAGCGGCAGGGATAGTAAATTTCAGGCCATCCTTCCCTTGCGTGGCAAGATACTGAACGTTGAAAAGGCCAGAATCGACAAGGTCCTGTCAAACGAGGCCCTACGTCAAATGGTGACGGCAATCGGCTGCGGCATTGGACGTCTGGATTTTGATCTGAATAAGCGTAGATACGACAAGATCATTATCATGACAGATGCCGACGTTGATGGAAGCCATATCAGGACCTTGATCTTGACCTTCTTATTCAGACACATGAGGCCACTGATAGAAGGTGGGCATGTCTATGTCGCGTTACCGCCGCTGTTCGAGATCAGAAAGAAAGGTGGCCGCAAAAGCATCTATCTAAAAGACGAATCAGACCTCAATAGATGGGCCCAATCTGAGGAAGTAGACATCAAGGAGTCAAAGGATTACGTGATGAAGCGTTTCAAGGGTCTCGGCGAGATGAACGCTGAGCAGCTTTGGGACACCACCATGAATCCTGAGAATCGTCAACTTCAGAAGGTTGTCATGTGCGACAGGACGGATGATGAAAGTAGCATGGAATACCAGATGGATGCACGTGAGGCGGATCGAATGTTCAAGGTTCTGATGGGCTCAAATGCAGAAATACGAAGGACATACATCGAGGAAAACGCCTTGCATGTTGGCCAGCTGGATGTCTGATATGCAGGTTCCTTTTGACTTTCGGGCCAACGTGTGGTATAGTAGAGGTAGGAGAACGGAATGTACATATTGCCGATCATAATTGGCATATACATAGTGATCGGTGTGATCATCGTCATTGCGATGATGTTCGACCGTGATATGCTTGTTTTCTTCTTCAACCCATCTGAGGCGTCCTACGAGCATTCCTTCAAGCTGATCTTCTCTACGTTCCTCGCACCTGTTGCGTTGTTCGTTGGTGTATTGAAGGTCTGTGCTTCTCGATTAAGCAGCTGATGCTGTATCCATCTCCCTGATGCGATCGATCAACTTCTCCAACCATAATCCAAGGGTTTGCAAAACTGATTCGGCCGAGGAAAGTGTAGATTTTGCAAGCTTAGACATGTAAGCAACATCATCATCGCTACGTTTAGGATCAGAAAGATCAACGATTTGAGGCATGAAGGTTTGCAGACTCAGATCTAGGATGGTTGTGTCTTTTGAAATGGACTCAACCAGACGTCGTATCGGCCAATGTTTCTCATATCCTGCTGATTCTATGTCCTGTTGAACTTTATCAAATGTTCCGCCGGACGAGAAGTGTTCGCCAAGAGCTTTCAGTATCGCATTTTTGATGTTACGGATTCTCCCCAATTCTTCCGATGTGATTCGCATCTTTTCTAGTAGCCCTTTGATGATTTGAATCCCACGCTGCATTTCTAGGACGGACTGCCTACAGATCATCAGCTCGCCATTTCTGTAGCACATCTTATATAGCCCCTCCGCGAATCGATCGCGGGCCAGTTTTGACGAGATAATTTGTTTCATCACCACCCACCAAAACACTGTAACTTGATTCACTTTCATCCTTTGCTTCTGATCCTCCTGTATAATCAACAACAGGGCATATCCGCCGAAAGGCCAATAAACTAGTAGAAGGAGACAGTTTGGATACCGTGCGCACCCAATCCATACCAGAAGTGAAAGGCTCTCTGAAACAATGGCTTACGAAGCTCGCAGAGAATCCATACGCTGCGGCAGAGGACCCGTACGCTTGCGGAAACCCCCCACTCTGTTGGGCTGTCGAAATTGACGACAACCTTCTACCAGATGCGTTGCATAACCTCACTGGTGAGAGGATCTTGTTTTGCTATAATGCAGATAATCCTGAGTCCTTATGGATTGCAAATTACTATGCACGGTACCGATCGGTTCCATCAGACAACCTACTAGGTCTCACCGGGATCACTGTAGACCCTACTGCCGGGACCGGTGACCCGTGTTGGCCCGGAAGGACAACCGAAGTTGTCATTGATGAGACGGAATTTGACATCCGGATACAGACTCCAATCTTGACCAAACTGATTGAGATGGATGTCGACCCATATTCTGTGTATCCTGCCATTTGGTGCATCATCACAGGATTCGATTTGCCACATGCTTACTATCCCGGCGACGACCCATATGCCCCACCAATCGGCATCACCAGCAGACTCAGCAGGGTCTATCACAGTGTAGATTACAAACATGCCAACCCTCTTTACAACAAGAAGGACACTTTCCGATTCTACAATGGCTCAGATGCCAATATCGCTTTGATTACGTCTGTCATCGATGGACCAACGAGCTGCCATGCAAGACGAATCATAGATCGATCGACCGAGGTCAGCAGACAGAACGAGCTGACTGGAAAGATCTATATTGATCCATACGGCAAGCGTGATACAGAAAACGAACTTGAGTACGAATCAGATATATTGGACTTCGTTACTAACGAACTTAGCAACTTAGGATTGACAAGTTTCACAACTTCAGTTGCCCAGTACTTCCTGCAGGACCCAACAATTCCAGAGCTAGACGGAGATAGCTTTTACTGGGGTTGGTATAGACCAAGATTCTCAAGCCAGCTTGTTGAAGCAACAAGCAATAAGAGATGCTTCTTGTACAATGCAGATGATGACTCGGCATCTGCGTTGAACGAACGTGTTGACACAAACGCCGGAAACAGGTGGTGCAACATCGCTATAGACACTGAGCCACCTTACGCGTCGACAGCAGGAGCGGTTTCAGCTCCTGGTTCTGATGCCCACCTCAGACCTAGGCCATTTTTCGAGGCTCTGCATCAGGGAGCATGTTTGGGTGAATGTTTTTTGTATGCTAGCCCATATGTTGATTGGAAAATCATACTGGTTGGCGACCCGTTGATGACGGCTAGATTCCCATCTGCTATTCCTGATGAGCAAGATCCTACTCATACAACCCTACACAACGACGAGCTTGTCGATCGAGCTAAACGTCGCATTGAACAATCTCTAGCATATGGCTATAGACAATGGCGTATTGCAGACCAGATTGTTCAACTGGTAGTCAACACAACCGAACTTGATGAGGAAATCAGGCTGTTAGAACCATCTGCTCTCTATCGCAGGTATCTAGATATAGCCAGGCAACGTGAAGGATTTGAGCTAGTGGTTGATTCATTTCTGAGATACATAAGCAGAACTACATTGAGAAGTTTTCAATACTGGCTAACATCAAACAACAAGCAGATTACGCCCCTTTTGTCGCAAGTAATCGAACGTCTTCCGCATGACAGTTCTATACCAGCTTCCTTGATATATAGCAGTGGCTACTGGGAATACATTTTCACATTCACTTATTATGGGGAAGATCGTCAGAACGTCCATTTTCAGATGCAGATCGCATCTGACGACACGTTTGGCACTGTCATTTTTGACTTGGTGAGTTCCACTTCTCAAAGCGGATGGACGTATGAATCAGAGCTAAGAACCTTCGTGCAACTGCAATCAGCAGGTTTGCCATCCAATTTCAGCGGGCGACGAATCAAGTTCTCGGCCACATCCTCTGAGCATTTGTCAACTGGAGATCTGGTTTACGTTAGATGGCGAGTTACTGATGCTTCTGGTGTCCCTGCTTCAAGTTGGACTTCTGACACAGAGGGCATGATTGTCATAGCGTAGAACTAAACTATGGTGAAATATGACTGCAACAAAGATACATAGATACATGAATCTTATTGCTCTTTCTGTTCGTGCAGGCAACCGTAAGGCCGCAAGGATTGCGTCAGCGCGAACTGACATTGGCAATACTGATGTCTACAGCTTCCCGTCTGTTCGGGAAGCATATCGAGCAGTACAGCAATTTAGTGAAGACGCCTTTCGCACCTACAGTTCGTTTTCCAGTGCTGCTACAGAAGCCAATGGGCTTCGTTCTCTGGTTAAGGGATTATCTAAGTATATCATCGAAATCCTAGGAATGACTGTGGATTCATGGCTAACTGCGAACGGTTTTCAGGTGCAAACGGAGTATGCGACATTGTCAAACTCATTGGGTTATCCTATTAGTTCGGCAAACATAGCATAAGGAAATATGCCAAAGCGAACAGTAAATAGATCCTTTTCAGATGTTCTGGGAGAATTACGTTCGGATGTTTCTATGAATCGAACTGGAGGAATCCCAGACATCATTGAATTCACGTTCAGTCCACATTGGTTGAACGTTCGTGCCTCAGGAATCGCTAATCTTTACCCGGTCCAAACGATTATTCTCAAGTCCTTTTATAGAGGAAGCATTGGCAATGAAAATCTCACGCTGACCGAAGAGGAATTAGACAAGCTTAAGAAACTAAAGCACGACAATATCATTGACAAATATCACGACCTTGGAAATTTCAGGGAATTGGTGCTTGTGCTCGGTCGTCGTTCTGGCAAGAACCTCATGACATCGATCGTTGCATTGTATGAAGCCATGAAGCTGATCGAGATTCCAGGCGGATCTCCTTACGAATACTATGGAATTGCTCGCGGTGCTCCTGTTTACGTGCTAGGAATCGCGAGTGCTGCCGAGCAGGCACAGCTTCTGTTCTCCGAGATTCGTACACGCGCTCAATCATCTGATTACTTCAAACGGCATATGGTGCCCGGTGCTATTGGTTCACAGACAATCAGCCTTCTAACACCAGAAGACAGGGAAGTCAATAGGCAACTAGATAGGGATGGCTTGCCAGAGGCCAAGACAAAAGGCAGTGTTGTCATCTACAGCGGCCACTCGAACAGCAATTCGCTCGTTGGAAAACGTTGCATCATGCTGGTCATGGATGAAGTGGCGTCTTACCCACAAACTAGCGGACCATCATCCGGTGATGCCCTATATCAACAGCTCGTGCCCATGACCGCCGACTTCAAGCGTAAGGTTGGTCAAACTGAGGACGGAAAAGACCGATATAGGCTTGACTCTAAGATTATTGCTATTTCGTCACCAAGAGGCGAGGAAGGTCTTCTTTTCCGCCTATATAGCAACGCCAGAAGACGAAAAAGCCGATTGGCCTACAAGTTACCAACTTGGGATGTTAATATGGGTGTAACTAAGGAGATGCTTTTTGAAGAATATCCAGAGTTACGTCCTGTTGAGTTCAATATGCAGTTTGGTGCTGAGTTCTCAGGAACTTCAGGTGAGAAGTTCATACCAGACCGTTATGTGGATGATGCAATCGAACTGGGACGCGTAATGGGCGTGCTCAAAAGACCTCTCGGCGAACGGGGTTTGGTTTACTATGCTCATCTGGACCCTGCGTCAAGAAGCCACAACTTTGCTCTCGTTATTTTACACATTGAGGAATACATCAGAGAAAGGGTGAAAGCTGACGGACGAAAGGCTAAAGAAGTAACAAAGGTATTCGTTGTCGACCACCTGATGGTGTGGGAGCCGGGGGTCAAAGAATCAATCAACGTCAAGGAGGTTGAGGATTATATTGTTGGACTCAGCAAGAAATTCAAGTTTGCCACTGTCACTTATGATGCCTGGAATTCACCATCTAGCAAGGATGTTTTGCAGAGGCACGGGATACCTAATAGGGAAACAGCATTCCGAAAACATTACAAGATGGGCATTTATGACCAGCTAGAAGACCTTTTAGTCAATAATCAGATAGCTTTACCAGCAGGCTCGCCAAGGTACAAGGAAGCAGAATTGCTTGAACTGGAGCTGAAATCCCTGAAGCGGCAATATACTGCTAACGGTTTTCAGATAAAGCCTGACGAAAACGGCCTTGTACAGACAGATGACTTATGTGATGCACTTGCTGGTGCTGTAGGTTCTGCCATGGGCGGAATCTATGATGGATACCCAAAAGGGGCCGTTGCGTATATGCCTGCTTTCAGATCTGGTGGAGCAAACAGGCCATGGTTGATCGGAAGAGGCGTATTTAACAACCAAGAGATCAAAACGCTGGGTGGCCGGTTTGGTATGTTCTAGCCGGTATATGACAGGACTAGAGGTACAGCGTAACTAAGTTATAGTATGTACGCGCCTTATGGCCAAAGGATAACCGAGGTGATCAAATGACCTTCAATTTCAACGAGCACGTAAAGCAGGCTCAGGTAAAGCCTTACGAAAAGTATCTTCGAGATGACAGTGTCGAAGGAGAGGCTGACGACAAACAGCCCGTTGTTGAAAAAATGCTTCCGGATCGCGAAGGCGACAAAGTCGAGGTCGCTGAACGTATGATCTCTGAGGTCCGAGAGGATGTAACTGATGACACTGAGACTCAGGAAAGGCGTCTGGATACGGCAGAATCTCAATATGACAAGAAGCATAGGGATGACAGTGCATCCATCTCCGTTCCTCCGTTAGCTGTTGTAGTTGAGAAACTTCGACAAGAACGAATGGCAGACTGGAAGACCGACAAGCAACCAAACTGGACTCTTGAATTCGATGACAAGAAACAGCTTGGCGACTTGCCACGGTTCCCGAAATCTCCCGGTCAGCATACGGAAATCGCTCTGGAAAACGATCCCAGACGATTTGAGTCGGGCGGAGATCTACGCAAACAAGAGAAAGCTGAGCCGAAACCCCTTTCTGGTGATTTCACTACAGCAGATGTTGATAGAGTTACTGAGAGAATTAAGATCGGCAAAAGCAGGGATTTCGATGCTGCCATTGCTGCTGTTCTCTGTGAGGCAGAAGATCAGAGGCGTGAACTGACCGAAGAAGAGAGACAAGCAATCGTACAACTTAAAATAGCCCGAACCGAAGCCATGGTTAAAGAAGGCTGAATGAAGGTATAATTCATGAGAACGGTGATCAGCAAAAAGGTTACCGCACTATGGAATCCGGATTGGGATCTTCTCACCGACTATGAAGACGAGAAGAGAAAGCAGATCGTTCGGGAGCGGGGCGGTCTACGTTCTGACCCGTTCAGGAAGAAAGACGAATACAACTTGCCGGACAAAACAAAGAACATCGGAGAATATGGCCAAGATCCCGGACTAGGCCAAAACCGAAGAAAGCCACCTATAGGAGAACCTGGTATCTCAAGTTTGACGAGAGGCGAGGAACCAGAAGAAAGAAGCGGGACAGATGTGAGTTCAGGTCCCGCATCGGATTCTATGCGATCGGAAGAGAATGAGACCAATCTTCGTCCGAATCGCATGAATCCTAATGATGTCTCCAGACAGTTTGCAAATGAGTCGGAGACGGTGCCGCCGGAACTAAAGACGCCCGGCTACACCAACCCCAGAGACATGTCGCCTAAGGATCGTGTCAGGTGGCATCTGGACAACATGAGGCAGAGGGGGCCTGTTCGTTACAGGTAATGGAAACGTGAAGTGAACTTGCTAAGGAGGTAAGTTAATGTTCATCGTAGGCACAAAGAAGATTGGAAAAGGCATCCTGATGATTCCAAGTCTCAACTACAAGGTAAAGGCCGGTGGTAAATATCCTGTTTCAGACATGGATCTTAGGAATCCGGACGTTCGACGACCGCTTCAGGCAGGAAGCATCAAGTTAGAGGGCGCTCCAGATGGTTTCAATCCCCTTTCCTTGGTCGAGTCAGACGACCTTGTCTTATGCAAGAATGTTCTGTGTAACTCTCTGGTCATTGATGGCCATGACGGGGCCATACGTCGTGGTGCAGAATTCAAAGTCCATCGTTCAGCTCTCTCTGAACCCGGCCTCAAGAAACTGATCTCCAATCGACTAGTGGAGATCCTTGATGAGGGTGACGATCTTGATCTGGAGGAAGAAGCCGTTGTGGATCTTGGCCCAGATGAGCCAGCACTTGGTGCAGAGGCAAGTCCTGAACTAGAGACCAACGAAGAAATGGATATGCCAACAGATGTTCTTGAAGAACTACCACAAGAGGTCAAGTCGGTTCCTGACCCCAGAAAAAGTGCCGTGATCTGGAATCCATCCGGAAACGAGCCAGTGGTCAAGAACAACCTGAAAGCCACTGTTTGGAGCAAAGGAAAGGCAGTACAAGCAGAACAGGGCCCGCCTCCACAACAAACAGAAATTCTTTTCGTGGATCAGGAGCAGAGAGCCGAAGCAATCAAGAAGCATCCGGTTCTTAGCAAAAAAGCCGAGAAGAAAACAGATGAACCCAACTTCGTATTAGAGGAAAATAACACCGAGGGGGAAGGATAGGGTGGAGAAGGACAGCAGAGTCATCTCGCTCAGTCCGTCAGTTTGGACAACGATTTACGCTAAATTATCGCCTAAGAACAAGAAATTCTTAAGGCGTTACTATAAGTCCATTTATCCGAGAGAGTACGTCAAAGTACTCGTTTCTGCATTGGAACAATATGGATTCTCAGAGAGATACGCTTAAGGACCTTAGCCAAAAACAACTGCTTGAGGTTGAGATGCGCATCTTCGAAATTGGCGTAGATGATGGCAAGTACTACACACATGCCGTTCGTGTCGGGGATGATTTTCGCGAAACCAATGACCTCAATGAGTGTGCTGGGCTTATCAAGAAATCGGTCGAAGAACTGAAGATGGAACTGTGGAAACAATGGGTCCACTTGGGCCATCTAGCAGATGAGCTGTCAAACAGTTATGGTTTCAACACAGGCTCTATAGAGAACCTTCTGTTCCTTCACAACCTCAAAAAATGCTACATGCTTGCTGGCTTCTTCTCCTCGCTTGATGCCATACGAGACAAGGTGAGATCAATTTTCAACATAGATGTCGGAATAAGGGACCCTGATGTCATCGAGGAGTTCAACAATACAGCTCTGAGAATCCTGGTCCTGCACAGGTCCGTGATGCGGGAAACATATCGTGTCAAGTTGATCTCTGCATACAGCAGCTTAACAAAAACTGCCCAGATCTCTGGCCCATGGGCCAATCTTGATTTGCCTCTCAAAGAGCGTGTGTGGCAATGGGATGAGGAAGAAAGCAACCTGATGGAACGAGAGAAAGCACGCAAGAACCAGCTCCGGTATAACCCGGAGTATAACATTCAGGGCTTTTATTTCGTCTGGCAGGATCGTAATCGAGATCCATATCTGTTCGAGAAACGCCGGGAGGAGAGCCCATACCCACAACGAGAAAGGCTTCAGATACCATAGGAATCGGGATGGACAGGGAAACGACAAAAGAGACAACCAAGAATTCAAACTCATCTGTCGATGCTGTCGTGGAATCCCTGTCTCGTTTTGCTGATCTGTTTGATTTGCCACATCTCTTTCTGATGGGCGGTTATCCTCGTCACCTATACTACGAAAAGCCCTGTACGGATAACCGGTTGGATGTCGTTTGCGCTTACGATGATCTTACAGAGGAGATGGCTAATCTGTTTGCATCAGAGATTCTTGGCCGTCTTCCGTCCTTCAAAGGCCACAGGGGCGATATCATCATCAAGACATCGGACGACGAGCCGAACATCGAGCTGCATTTCCAGTCTTACAGCCCAAACTCTCATCTCTACAACCCTGACTTGAAAAATCATTTGGCTGCTAGCGAGGCTGACACCATCCCCATTATGCACAATGCGTATGGAAGAGATTTTACTGTAGATACACTTGCTTATGCTTTAGATGATGGTTATCTCTACGACCCAACAGGTCGTGCATCTAGGGATTTGAAAGACAAAAAGCTGGACAGCATGCTCTCTCCAGAAACCCTGTTCAAGTTCTGCCCAAAAGCAGCTTTTAGGGCACTGAATCTTGCACTTGATGAGGATCTCGACATTTCTCCGAGACTTGGTAAAGGCATACGATCTGCCATACCGAGGATCATGGCTGTCATACCAGAAAACGAACGCACCAGAAATGCAATCAGGACAATAGTTAAGCACCGGGAGGATGGCCTCGATTTACTGAAGAAGTATAACCTTGACCGGTTCCTAATCAATGATAAGGTCAAGAACATACTGAAACAGGAGGCTAAAGGTGCATGAGTCCCAGTGCGTAATACCCGGGCTTAGAAACGTCCTGCCTTTCAGTGGCATTGTTGGTCGTTCTGCTCCCATCACTAACAAAGAAGCTCAGACCTTGATGACTCTTTGGGAATCTGATAAGGACGAATATGGTGACCCGATTATACCGGATGGCGTAGACGACATTACGCTTGCTGGCCTCATCTCTAAAGGTTATCTATCCGGTCGCCACGCCATGGGCCATACAATGACACGTCCCAATACAACGCTTTCACTCACAGAGAAAGCGAAGATGGTCATCAGGAATATCGTTCTACACGCAGAGAAATCGACGTTTGAGAAAGATGCGCAAGGCAATGTAGACTACGAAGCCATCTATGTTTCCATGCACAAACCGAAAGTGAAAACTTCCTGGGCCAAAAAGATCGCGCAAACATTGCCCGAAGATGGCGATGAAGACAAAGAAGATGAAATCTTCAATCTCATTGATATAGATCTTGAGTGGCTAGAAAGAAAGCTCAACGCCCTTAACAAGAGGGCACTTAAACTAGGTTTGAAGCCGCCTCCTGAATCCACAGAATGGTTGCCGGGCAAAGGTCAATTGAAACAGGTTGGTTACGTTGTGCTTGGCCAGACACAAGTCAAAGACAAGGATAACCTTCGCGTCCATATCTTCAATCAAGTAAAAGTCTTCGGCGAACCACCAGTTCTGGCTGGCTGGAAATTCTTGGCTCGTCTCTATCCGGCCGAAGACCCAAACGTACCCGGCAATCTTATTAAGGCAGTCCCAGGTGTCGAATTACCTGAGAGATACCGTACTGTACCACCAGATTGTGAGCACTGCCGCAAGAACCTAAGACGGTGTTCCACCTATGTTGTCCAGAACGTAGAAACCGGCGAGATGAGACAGGTTGGTAGCACCTGCTTGAAGGACTTCCTAGGCCATAAATCGCCAGAATCCTATGCCAGATATGCAGAAGGTCTGGCCGCACTGCTTGAAGAGATAGGTGCCAAAGAAGAAGAGGGGTTCGGTGGTGGAGGCGGTGGTGGAGATCGAGGATATTCTATTCAACCATTCGTTGAACTCGTTTGGGCTATGGTACGAAAATATGGATTCCTTGGCAGAGGAAAAGCATACGAATCAGGTCAGACTTCTACCGTTGACGCTGTTTTATCAATGATCTATGGGAAAGGTGAGGCGGACAAGCGTGCCCTAAAAGAATTGCGTGAATCCATTACAGCCGAAGATAGGGCTAACGCAGAACAGGCAATCATCTGGGCTCGTGGTCTGAAGGAAGGTGACGATGAATACATTAGCCAACTCAGTGACTACTTCTGGAATTTGTCCGTTGCGTGTTCATCTGAGGTTGTAACAGGCAAGACGGTTGGTATAGTTGGTTCACTTCCAACGGCTTACGAAAGAAACGTCCTACAACAAATCGGTGTACGACCAGAGGGTAGAGCAGGAGAAAAGGGAGAAGTCATAGCGGTCAAGGGAAAAGTTCGTGAGGAACTACCCCAGTATGACGAGGCCAACGACTTCTATGACATACTCACCGAACAAGGCACAATTGTACGATGTGCACTCCCAATGGAAACTTCTGTTGGTGAAGATGTTGCTTTAGAAGGTACCGTCGTTGGGTACGCAAGGCAGTTCCAAAACATTGTCACACTCTTGGCTAATATCAAAGTTTTGAATTCAGAAGAAGTCGCAGCAAGAACTCAAGAAATCCAACAAGAGAGAGAACAGGCACAACAAGGTGACGCACCGGAATATTCCACCGGTGAGAAGATTACCACTGATGTAACTGTTCTTAAGGCTGACGAGAGAGAAGGAAATTACGGACCTTATGTCCTCTATCAGATGGTTGATCCGTGGGGAACAAAACTCACCATCTTCTATAGTGGCAGCACATTCGATCTCGAAACAGGCGAACGTGCCAATATCTCTGCCAAAGTTAAGAAGGTTGGTGACTACAATGGTGAACCGAGTGTTGTACTAACGAACCCAAAGATTAACAGCAGACTCATGTCCGAAGATGTGACAGATGTTAGGATGACCAACGCCCAAAGACGTGAAGCCAAAAAACAAGTCAAAACTCTTGAATCACAGAAACAAGGATTGATGGCCGGTTTCGAGACTCCAGACCAAGTGCAACAAACGGTGTACAACGCTTTGAATCCCATCTATTCTGTGTTCACTGGCGTTCGAGCCGACAATTTTCTGACCACAGGAGTAGGAAATCCAGGAGACTATGGTCTTGAAGCGGAGTACAACTATCAACTCGGCGGTTATGCTGCGGTGCCATCGGCTCGGATGGCAATGTTTCTCAATCCCGACGCTCTCCCTGAAATCTACGACCGTGCCCTCCAAGCAATACAAGAGGCCACCCAGAAAAACGAACAAAGACAACAAGATCAACCAGATGACGATTACAACAACAGGGCACTGAGATCACAGCAAGAAATGCTTCAGGTTCTGCCACAAGTCAAGGACAGTATCATATCCGAGACACAAACAGCCATCGCTCAGAGTCTGCCTGCTGTGCAGGAATTCCTACGCAACATACCGCAAAGAGAAGAGATAGATCGTCAAATAGAAGAAATACAGAAACGAATTTCTGAAGCCGATCAACAGAAAAAGCAGTATGGACCACTGCCGGAACCAGAGAAAAAGACGCGTCGTAAGAAGATGCCAATGGCGCGAAGTTTTAGTTGGTTTAGGAAAATATCATGCAGATTATAGTAAGACCACACAATCGCAGAATCAAACAGAAGGTGGAGAAGGACTTGTACTGGTACAATCCGGACACTTCTGAAGTGGAACACTTCCGGGGCGGGAGTCTCAGCTTCAAATATGACCGATCTTTGGGACGCCAAGTTCCATATGTTGTTGATGACGAGTGTTTCGTATGGCAGAACTCATGGGATGAGATCAATTCGTGGATCAAGAAACATAACGGAACTCTTGCTATCAGCGAAATAGTACCAAGAGGCTATGCGGTCATTAAACTGAATAGTGGTTTGTGGCCAAAACTGGAAAGAGAACTTAGACAACAAAACATTCTTTACGAGATCGAAAACGACGAAGACGAAGAGGAGGAGGCATTGGGTGCCAAATCAGGAAGCGCGGCTTAGGGTCGAAATTGCAGACACGCCAAGCAAACACGAAGAAGGACTTATGTTCCGGAAAGACCTTCCGGGCAATTCCGGCATGGCTTTCGTGTTTCCAAGTCCGCGCCAATTAAGTTTTTGGGGCCAAAACACATATCTTCCGCTTGACATAGCTTTCATTAGTCCAAATGGAACAATACACGAAATTGAACACATAGCTCCTCTCAGCTCAAGGCCGGTTCAAAGCTCTGAGGCCTGCACGATGGCTATAGAAGCCAATGCTGGCTGGTTTGATAGCATGGGTGTAGGTCCGGGCGATTCTGTTTTCATAGATCGAGATCTTCCAACCATCACAGGATTGGCACAAGCAATCTTCCATGCAGAACCGGAAGCACATGCAACACAAAACATTACCAAAGAAGCTGCTTCGAGTGCAGACGACTATGCATTCCATGCTGATATCGCAGAACAAGACAGATACACAACTGACCGCATGGAATGTGATGTCTGGTTGAAGGGAAGCAGATGGGGATATACCGTTTCTGTTCTGCTGACTCATACCCAGACGGGTTTGGCCAGCATGCCAGCATATTGGAAATATGGTAACAACGAAAAGGCAGCGGCTCAGAGAAGTTTTCGTGAATGCAAGAGTTTAGTTCAGGACTTTCTTCGAGAATACGAACAAGAACTCTATCCATTTGCGTTAGTCTCACCGAAGATAAGGGGTGTTTTCCAATTTCATGATACCGATCACCGAGATACGACCTTCATACCGCTCGTGAATTACAGCACCAACATCAAGCGCGAGACCGATTGGAGGCAAACGATCTACGGAAACAGATATCCAGAAAAGCCTCTCGGAATACCTTAAGAGGACCACAGATGTTGACTATAATCAGCCACAAGACCTCATTGGTCCTCAGAAAACAAGCACAAAAAAGCTCTGATGATTTGCTCAGACTTTTAGAGTCGAAGGGCTATACTAGGCACAGACGGCCGAGTCGGCAAGATGTGTGGAATGCCGTGGGCGAACTTAAACGCGACCAACCTGATATGTATGGACAATATCAAGATGCATCTTGGTCATCCATTGTAGAGAATGTTTATCAGTATTTCAGAACAGCCTGGTCCGTACCATATGGCATGGAAACCAAACCATATCCGGGACCTGTGACAAAGATCGACAAGGACAACTGGCAGGAATATAGCCCCGAAAATGATGATGTAGATGCCCAATGGGAACAGCAAGTAGAACCTACTGATGAACCTAGAGAGACCCCAATCGCAATCGATCAAAAGGAAGATACCTCAGGTGTCATCCCTGAATTCAAAGAAATCCCCTACTACACGGCCGAAGAACTCATCGAAGACGCAGAAAGAGAAAGGGAATTGATTGGATTTTACTATACTACAATTGAAGGTACTCCAGTAGGTTACAGAATTGTTGAGCCCCACTATACTTTTGTAGCGGCCACAACGGGAAACCACATTCTTGTTTCCTACGATCGTGTCGTCGATGACATAAGGGCTTTCGTGATAGGACCATCGATGTACGGCGGCGTACGGTACAGTGGTGCAAAATTCCAGCCTAAACCCCAGATTACGGCTGGAGACTAAGGAACGGAGAGGCGATATGGACGACGTGACATCCCATCTGGTCAATCTCTCAAATGCTCTTGACAAAGAGGGAGCAAAAGAAGTTGCTGACTTGGTCGACAATCTGCTTATCAGCACTGGCTCTCTACAAAAGACCGCTCAATATGTCGGTGTGATTGGTTATGTGCTGCGGCAGAATCGTGCTATGGCCAATTGTATCCGCAAAAAGCGTCGAGACATCGAAGGACCAATGCAAGATGTCGTACTTGGATGTCTCAAAGAGTATCAAACTTCTACACACTACCAGGACAATGAGTGGGTTAGTAAATATGCTCAAACGATCGAGGCCCTACCGTTAGAGTTCGACGATGTCCTGCTCGCCTTCACAAACTCAGTAGCAGAACACAATGATATACCTGAACATTTCGACAATGTATGGCGTGTTGCATCAGCATTGTCAGATCTGAGACGTCCGGACCCAGAGATTGACAAGGTTATTGCGTCAGTGAGAACACTTCATGCTAGCCTGGAGTCCGAGTCGACGACATTGGTCAAACAGGCTAAAAAAAAAATAGCCCAGCAGGGGCCTGAACAAAGAGTGCAAGAAAGGTGGTGGCGACGCCCCTTTCGCTCGATAACTAACAGGCCTCTTACCGAACGCGGTCGACATCAGCGAAGAACTAACGAGTTCGAGAACCTAGCAGCAACAGCAAGACTCATTTCGCAATCTGCCAACGCAGCCATCAATAGCCTCAATCAATACGGACGCCTCATAGAGGGTATAAGATCTGAAGTGTCCGCTATGGCTGCTCGTCGCAGATATGGGCCGGTCATCCAAGGCATAGTAGATGTTCTGCAAAACCTCGATAGCTACAATGCGTCCTCCAATATGGCCAATATGCAGCGGTACCGCAACCATATAGGCCGTCTAACCAGTGCAGAGGGTGCTCAGGCATCTGACTTAGCTCAGAGGGCGATTGATGCTTCGCAACAAATGCTTCAAAATGTTGGCTCTCAGATGTCGGATGACACATCTGGCACCGAGGGCCGTCTTGATACGCTTCTTGATGAACTCTATCAGCGGGACGCTGGGATCAAGCGTCTTTTGAGTGCTGTGCCTAACCCACAGATAGAATCAGTTCGACGTTATATCTCAAATCTCAAGAATCAAAGAATTCAATTGTCTAGGGACATGTTCAATCCTCAGCTTTGGCTGTCTATTGCAAATCAAGCCGATCAAATTGGCGAAGCTGCTACGGCAGAAGCAGAGGCATCGCCCGAACAACCAGCAACACCGCCACGAGGTTCTTATATGCCAAGCCCAGGTGAAGAGCCGGTCGGCGAACGTGAACGAGAATATCCTACACCCAGAAGACGAGAAGACAGTTCTGAAGGTGGTTCTCTCGAACCCGCTGATCACCAAGCTAGAGTGAATTCCATTCTTTCGTCCATGGGAGCTTTAGTCCCACAAACACCCCCTAATCCACCAGAAGAGAGACCCGAGATTGCCAGAGCGGTTCTACGCGGTCTAACAATTGGGGATGTGAATTTGCTTAGCGTACTTTCTTCTGCCATGACAGGCACTCCCACAGAAGCCATAATTAACGATGTACTCAATGAGTTACAGCGAATTGCATCTTCATCTACTACGACAGAGCCTGCCACAGAACCAGAGACAGCACCAACTGATGCAACCATCTCTAGCCGCCTTGACATGCTTGTAAAACTAGCCAATGCACTAGATCCGATTGATAGAGAGATTGCAGATCTCATTGATTCATACATTTACAAGGCGAAAGAGGCAAAAGGCGAACTCCCTGAATTGCCTGAATTTTCAGTACTTGTAAAGGAGAGGGAAGCCAAAGCGCAGTAAGCAATATAGTTTAGAGTGTCCGTACGAAGGGGCCGTGTAGCCTCGGAGGGATACCATAACCCTGCCTAGGGTCAGATAAAGGAGAGGTGAAACGATGCGACTTTTCAGCTCGAAGATTGCGAATCCGGTAAGCGGAGGAACTACTTGGGACGAGTTTGTTGCCAAGACACTGTCAGCAATGAACAAGACCGAGGAAGAGACAAAGACCGCTGAGACGGAAGAGCAACCACAGAAGCAGGAAGAGGAAACCCAGGAAGAGGACGAGAAGACCGCTGCCAAGATCATCAAAGAAGACGGGGAAGAGGAAGTCAACGTCAACAACGAAGGCACCCCCGAGATGACAAATGATGATTACGAGAAGGACATCACAAAGCATCGCGAGAGCGAAGCTGAGTCCACAGAAGAAGTCAAAGAGGCAGAAACCGAAGAGACAACCGAAAAGCAAGCTGAGACCAAAGAAGAGGAAACTGAAAAAACAGAAGACGAAGAGCCTGCGAAGGAAGAAGCCAAGAGCACCAAGGCTAGTATGCAGGATAGTTTCCGTAAGATTGCTTCACTGGGACGACGAGAGAAGCTTATGACATTGGCAGCTCTTGCGGCCGACAAGAATAACCCGATTGAATACTGCGAAGCGATGGTTGGAATCAAGTTGGCAGACATGACCGACGAGGAAAGACGTTGGTTTGCCGATTATATGTCCATCATCTATCCGCAGAAGTTCGTCGAGGAATTGGTCGCTAAGCGCTAATCTTCTGGTTCCCTCGTCTTCGCTCGAAAGGAGTGTGGCCAGATGATTGTGCCCGTAGGGTCTGTCAAGAAAGCGGTGGCACAGGCGGATTTTAAGAACGCCTCTGTCTTCGGCAGCGACCTCTTTCAGAAGTTCGCTTTCAGGGCTTCAGAAGAGGACATGGATGGTGTTTCGCAAGTTCAACCTGCTCCTGATGAACAGCAGCAAGTAATGGAGGAGGCACTGGGACCGGGCTCACAGAGTCCGTCCATAAGCGAACCTTTTCGCCAACAGGACCAAAACCAGTATAATGTAGCCAAGATGTACGGCGTCGAATTCGACCAGGGCTTGGCTCAGCAGGTTGGTCAAGGTTTGGGCCAAGGTGTTCCTCTAAAACAGATGATCAATGAATTCGTTGTAAAGAGCCTGCAGGACAAGTTCCCTGGGCTCAACGGCATCAACGTGCGTGTAGATACAAGCAACGTCAGTGGTGTTGAAGTTTACATGAACGCTTTGCCGGGACAAACACCAGAAAACTTAGACGGTGGCCTCGTAGCAGAGGCAGCCGCTTTCTTTTTGGCCACGAATGGCGTCATTCAAGGGCCAATGGAATTTGGCAGTACTACCGAACAGTCTGAGGCCCTTTTTGAAGCGTACGTCAAAGCAGGAAAGTCAGAAGAAGATGTTGGGCCCGAAGTAAAGAAACCAGGCAAAGGGAGTAAATAATGACCCTCTCCAAAAACTCATCGGATAACGAAACAGTCGACGAACTTCTCGGACAACTCATTGACAAAGTAGAGGAAAAAACGGCTGAATCAAGCATAGGAAGTCCCAGCGAACAGTCTGAGACTTTCTTCCAGTCATTCACAGAAGGTGATATGACCGGCGTGCGCCGTGAGTTCCTTAATGATGTCGGCAAGGAACTATTGTACGCCGCGAATAGGGCCGGTGTCAATATCTCGGAAACAGATCTTGCTAAGTTTGCCACTGATGCATGGAATAACAACACCAGAGGTCGAAATCTGGAACTCCAAGCCCGTGGCTACTGCAGAAAACTAGCAGATATTGAGGCCAACCCAAAGCCAGGGACAACAAGAGTTGCTGGCAATTCTGAGACAGACCGTTTCAATCCTCACCGGATTACCTCTGGCAGCTTTGTGCCTAACGAGAATCGACAGGGATACATCGGGATGTCTAAAAGCCCTAACTCCATCTGGGACTCTGAGGCCATCATTCGCCTCGCTCAGGAAAAGGGCGGTGACGAGAAGATCAAGGAAAGCCATCAAGCACGCCAAGATTACAAAGAGGCCCAGAAGTTCAAAGAACGGTTCCAGCGAGAAAACAAAGAGGCCCCGATGGACACCGGTGTACAGCGTTCTGCATCCGCTTTGGATGGTATGAATGAACGTAACGATCCGCCCGTATCCGGTCTCAGAATTCTTAGCGAGGATCGAGATTTCAACAATGTGCCTGATCTAACAGAAGGTGAGAAGATCAAAGCACGCAGGCGCGACGAGAAAGTTGCGAAGGCCAAGAAAGAACTCGAAATACTCAAAGGCACGACCAAGGTTGATAACTCGGCCAGCTCACTATTTGGGATCAACGAGCCGTCAGATGGAATGTCCTCAATTGAACGCAAAGGCATGGACAATCTTTTCGGCGGTGGTGAAGAAACCAAGTAACGAAGGGAACGCTCGTGTTCAATCTGACCAAGTTTAGCCAAGAAGAAGGCGAGGGGCCTCCCACCGAAACAGAGTTCAGTACAGATGTCGAACAAGAGGCCACAGATATAGGTCAGGAATCCGAGGAGCCGACAGAACCAACAGAAACCCTAACTGGGACTAGGTTGTTCAATGCACTTCTGGTCGGAAAGCTCCAGGATTACTACGACCCGGGCGTATTCCAGGCTCTCATGGCGGGCGTCTCCCCTCCGCACAATGTAGACGCGATCGAAGGCGATGTCCGTCGTCTTCCTGAAATCCAGAATACCAATCCAGAATACTTTCAATGGGACCAAAACGCAAACCGAGCGTTTCAGCAGGTTAAGGCAATTCTTGATTCGGGTGGCACACCAGTTGTCCCACTTCGAGCAGCCAGCTCTGATGAAATCGTCAAGGAAGGCCAAATAACACCAGAACCACAAGAAAACCAAGGACCTATGGCATCAGAGGACGCATTTGTTGCTACGTATTTGGCACCCCTAACAGGGTATGACCACGAGAAAAATGCGACCATAGAGACTTCAGAATCCGCACGGGCCCAGATACTTGAGAACATTTGTCCAATTGGCGAAGAGGAAGCCAATAGCGAACTCGAAGAAATACAAAGGCTAGACCCAAAACTGAATTCGCAGGAAGCAGATCAACAAATGCGGAAGTTTTATCAAAGGTGGATTCCGCCTGCACTTAGGCGAGCCCCCCAAATGGAGCAGACAGTCATGAGCGAAAATACGCCGGAAGGCATCATCAAACATAACCTCTGCAAGTTCTGCTCACAGTCAGACGATTGTGGGAAGAAAGGCATGAAGAAGGAAGCCTCCGTTGCGTTCTATGGGCAACCTTACTTACTCTATGGCCCAACAGAGAAACGAAAGTGTCCCAAGATGAGCGGCAAGAATATGGGAGACTTCGTATCGGAATACATCTGCCGACACCACTGTCTAGACGGCATTGTCATTGATGATAACAAAACGGTTTGTGGTGAAGCGCTATGGCGTGCGAACGTTATGGACAAGTACAGCCGTGACTATGTTGATGCGGATGGCAACTTGGTAGGCGGTTATATCAACAAGCGGTTTGAGGTGAATTACAATGTCCCGGAAGACAATAACATTAGACTTAAACCTGGTGAAGTCCGCAAACCGTCAGAACGGTTCTGGAACTACGAAGCCAGGATGCAGCACATGCGGGAGACAGAGGGGAAAAAGAGGGGATACCGCCCGACCACAGACACCTCCCCGCCTTTTAACTGGTCTAGAGATGTGGAACAAAACAACGTAGAGGCCTCGCAAGAAGAGAGAGATCGCCGAGAAGAAGCCAGCGGCCATCAGACCGTACAGTACACCAACAGGGATCAGGGTGAGAATCAACCCAAGAAAGCGTTCAATCTCAACGCATTCAAGGAAGTTACAGCAAGCACAGACGAAACAACGATCATTACGACCAGTGCCGTCGATACGGAAGATCCAAAAAAAAAAGACTAGCTAGTACCCTCCAGAAGCACGGCCCGACGGAGGCGATTTCGCCGTCGGGCTCTTCTTGTTTCAACCTGAGCAAACAACCACAGGTAGCAGACCCGATTCTAGAGGTTGACGCCAAAGTTTGTGTCACTCCAGAATTCCTTCAGCAATTCATAGATGAAGATGGCGATTTTGATGAAGAGCAGTTTGATCTCTTTATTGATTCCCTAAGCGACTCTGAGAAGTCTATAATGGAACAAAACCTGAACAATATCGGTGAACTGCTTCGACTTAAGGCTTTGGTTGATTCAGATCATGAAGAGTCCGCCAAAGACCTTGAGATGGATGGGTAGTCCGCCGGTGAGGTGACCTTATGTCAAAACTAATACTGCCTGATGATCCTGAGTTCCACCAGCCCACAGTGTGGGGTGATGCAATCGCCAAGGGGCTTACGCCAAAGTCGGCATCCGATAAAATCGTCAAGCAAGCTTCACAAGAAGCAGCCAACCAAGTTCGTTATGCCCAGACCATGCTTACGCCAACCCAAGAATGGTGGTACAAGCAAGCCCAAATGGCTAGTCCCGGCATCAACAACATGGTGACGAGCCCCATGTGGTTCTCTCCGATACATACACCAATGAATTGGCAAATTGCCTCAAAACGGAGAGAGATATATAATTGGTGCAGGTTCTTTTATACCAATGAAGCTAAAGTTGCTGCTGCTATAGATTTCTATTGTTTCGATCCCACCATGCAAGTGCTGCTCGCAGATGGTAGACAAAAAGCTATCTCATCTGTTCAGCCTGGCGATCTCGTACGTTCACATGATGGCTCGTCTAATGTTGTCAAAAACAAGTTCGTGCGCCGCACCAGAGAAACAATGTTGAGCGTCGCTGTTTCTGGAATATGCGGTGGAAAAACAATGAGGGTAACAACTGGCCACGAAATACTTACCGAACGTGACGGAGAGATCACGTTCGTTAAAGCTGGCGAACTTCGAAAAGGTGATTATCTTCTTACCCCTATTCTTTACGATAGTATACCGGACTGCGAGACAATAAATAAAGATCTAGCATGGCTGCTCGGCGTTTACGCTGCCGAAGGTTGTGGAATACCCTATGAAAAAGAACTTTCAGATGGCTCGGTCCACAAGAGATTCAAGGGTGTCTATTTTACTATTAGCATTGATGAAAGAGATTTCGCTGATCGTATACGTTCTGCGGTACACCGAGTATACGGGGAAAATAAAGTAACTATTACAGAAATACCGGAGAAAGGCAAAATAAGGATATCAGCATATGGTTTGCAGATAGCTGACGACCTGATAGGCCTTTGTCCTGGTATGAGTAGAACAGGAACGAAACGATTTGCACCGGTCGTCATGGGATTTGGCAAAAAAACTCTACTGTCCATCCTGTGCGGCTTCCTGGATGGTGATGGATGTTTCAATGCTGCCAACGGTTTCCAGGGTGTTGGTGTTTCCAAAACTCTGTGCGAGCAGATAGCTAATATTTGTGACATACTAGGACTTGAGTACAGCTTCACAAGCACGCGGATCTCTAAGGGAAATCGTCAGACGTGTTACAACATAAGAATCTCACGTCGAAGTTGTGACCTGTTGTCTGACGCCTGTTATAAGATTTACGAACATCAAATAGATGAAAGCAAAATACGCAACACACCTTATTTTGCAAAGGGAAAATACATATACCGTAAGATTAGATTTATCAAAGAGTACGAATATGAAGGAAATGTTTATGATCTTGAAATAGAAAACTCCCATTCCTATGTTGTAAACAGGGTTGCTGTACACAACAGCGGCTTTCCGCTTAACGGGTTTGATCTGGCCTGCAAAGACAATAACGTTCTCAAGTTTTTCGAGCATAAGATAGTAAGAAAGCTTGATCTACTCAATATTCTAAGGCAAGTTGCGTCCGAGTACTATATGCTAGGTGATGTCTTTGTCCACACCGACATCGAATGTCCGCACTGTGGTGGTACGGCCAGAGACCCGAAGACCGGACGCATGTGCAATCACCCGGACGGGATGATCAGCAAGCTTCGGATACTGAATCCGGACTGGATCGAGGTGCACCAGCCGGTCATATCTGATGAGCCGTACATCGTACTCATACCGGACGAAGAACTCACTACGATTGTGATGCGACGTCGACCGAGACAGATCTATGATAGCTTGCCGGACTACATCAAACAGTACGTCGCGGCCCACCAGCCGATCCCGCTCTCGAACCGCGTAACGTCACACCTTAAGCATATGCCCGTTCCATACGGAACCTACGGAACAAGCCTCATTCGTAGGCTTTTCCAGACGTTGGCATACAAGACAAAAATCATGACTGCGAACTGGATTGTCGCAGAGAGACTAATCGTTCCGGTACGTATCGTCAAGATCGGTAGCGACCAGCGTCCAGCATCGTCTGCCGACATCTCTGATGTCCAAATGCAGTTAGCTGCAACGGCTAATGATCCTAATCTGACCATAGTGACCCACCACAATTTCGAACTCGAATGGTATGGTGCCTGTTTTCCGCAAACCAATGATATACAAGTACTTACGCCAGAAGGATGGAAAACATACGAAGAAATCAATGACGATGATCTTGTCGGAACATTTAACAAGGAATCTGGTATTCTAGAGTTCCAGCAATTCACACAAAGACATGAATACGAATATGATTCATCACTATACGGGCCGCTTTATTCATTTGGTGATAAATTGATGGATATACCAGTTACGCCGAACCACCGCATGCTAGTAAGGAAAGGAAGATGGACTGATCGCTATGACACTGTAATGTCTCAGGATGTAAAAAGACACCATAAAATCCCGTGCCGAGTTGGCTGGAATGGCAAACTTCCCCCATCTTTGCCTTATCGGTCTTGCTCGGCTTTGTCGAATATGTCGCTCCATGATTTCTTGCGTTTTGCTGGTTACTATGTCTCTGAGGGGCACGTACAAAAGTGGTTCAAGAGCAGGGTATCGACTGAAAAGGTTCCACAATCTATAGGAATAAGCCAGAATGTTGACCAGCCAGCCTACGAAAAGATAAAGTCGCTTATGTACGGTATCTCAGATCGTGCGTATATACACAAAGACGAGCGTCGTGAGGTAGCAACCCATACAGTAAAAATTTCCGATGTTCGTTTGGCTGATTATATGGTACAAGAGTTTGGTGCCGGGTCTTCAGAAAAACTGGTGCCACGTTGGATTCTGGATCTGCCTAAAGCTGAACTCCGTATTTTCCTTAATGCAGCTATGGAAGGAGACGGGCAGACAAGAGAAATGAAAACCGGCCGCAGATTTCGATATTCTACAGTCTCTAAGCATCTGGCTGATGACATTTTCGAAATCGTTCTAAAGCTTGGATATACTCCATATGTTACCGTAGAATCTGTGAAATCTTTACATAGATCTGATATCTACCGTGTATCATGGAGCAACCTAAATAGAACGAAGGAACGTCAGGTCCAAGATATATCACGCCGTGACTACAAGGGAAAAGTGTGGTGTTTGACCGTGCCCAACGAATACCTTGTTGTTCGTTTTTCGGGTAGATGTTTTATAGTTGGCAACTCTGGTAAAATCCTCCAAGTCACGTCCGAGATGGAGTATGTCGGCAAGGAAATTTTAGACGGCTTTATGCTGAATCAAGCACTCCTAAATGGTGAGATGGCGTCCTACAGTTCCGCCCAAGTAGGTGTTGAAACTCTTATTCGTCGTATTGAATCATTCCGCTACATCTTGGCCGAATGGGTTCAAGAGAACATTTTCCGGCCGGTTGCTGAAATGCAGGGATTTGTTGACGAAGCCGAGAGCGAGAAGATCGGTGAAAAGGTTTATCTGTATCCAAAGCTCAAGTGGTTTGACCTTAATATTCGTGACAAGACACAGTATCATCAGATTCTTCTGCAGTTGCATGACAAGCAGATCATCTCGACCCAGACGCTGTGTGAGGAACTGGACATCGACTACGATCAGGAAGTGGCACGTCTGCGTTACGAGCAGATACAGGGCGGTGGAGCAGCGATGATGGCTGGTGGAGCACCGGGTGCTGGTGGAATGGGACCCATGCCGGGTGGAGGCGGTCCGGCGGGTGGTCCACTTGGGCCCGCTGCCGGTCCCGGTGGTGAAATGGCTCCAGGCGGTGACATGGGAGGGGCCGGGGGTATGCCCGGTGGCGATCTTGGAGGCCCAATGGCACCGGCCGCTGGCGTTCAGAAGGTAACCAAGAAGGGGAAAGGTGGTCAGCAAGAGGATGTTGCACCGGCGACACCACCCACGGTCAGGCTGACGAGCCTTGAACAGAAGATGGCTCAGATGCTGTTCCGATCTGTGGATGCTCAGGGTATTCACCGAGATCAAGTCAGGGCCCAGTTCCCAGTTGAGAACCCACATGGCGGCAAGCCATATTCTCTCGATTTCGCCCTGCCAAAGCTTAAATTGGCCATCGAGGTGGATGGCGAGGTGTGGCACAACAGCCCGAAAAAGATCGCATCTGACAAAGAACGCGATTATTTGTTAGCACAAAGAGGATGGACCGTTCTTCGGTACGATGATAGCACCATCGAGGAAGCTCCTAAGGCAGTTGAGCAGTCCGTCTTTGAGTACATCAAGAACATGGCTGACAAATACCGTTCCGGGTTGAAGACTGCGTCCATCGACGAAGGAGCAGGCATCAATCTTTACCAATTAAAGAAAGGCAAGTTATCGAACCTTGATGATGATTGGGGCCGTTACGTGCGTCCTACACACAAAACCAAAATAGGGGATCTCTCGCGGTAACGCAGCATCACGAGGAAGCTATGCTCATCACGACAGCAGCCAAGAGAATACGGGATAGAGGGATTAGATGGAAGGAAGTTTACCGCGAGAGGTCCCTCGAAGCCAAGAAGAAGTTCGAGAAAATACTTCCCGGATCTTACTTCAGGTGGGAGGGAATGGATTACACCAGTGGACGTCCCTACTACGTCGTAATTGCTCCCTCCGTTTCACGCCGGTTTGGCAAAGCATTCTTTGCTGGGGTCAAGAAAATGCCACGAGACCCCAAGAAGAAGGCCTATGCACCTACCGGCAAATACTTTGCCACATTAGCTGCTGCATTACGACACGCAAAAGAAATGTGGGGAACGCCTTGGCCGGATGATGCGGCCCAGTACAACAAGCAAGACTTGATGGCAGTAGAGATCCCTAGACACATCAAGGTATAGAGAATGGCATTCAACCTGTCAAAGAATAGTTCTGACAAGATACGAATCGAACCGTTAGAGAAACAGTCCGCGCTTTCCAAATCGGCCATGTCTTTCAATACCGGGCAGAAGAATCTGCTCAATTCACAAGACAATACGACATGGGCATGGGCTGGAGACTTGAGCCAAAGAATTCAAGCGGTCCAACAGGACATCGAACGACGATTCGCGGCCTACTTTCATGTCTATGCACGAAATACTGCCAACAGACGAAAGGCGATGAGCTTTGATCCAGGTGTCTACAAAGAGGTAGCTGCACAAGAACAGGAAGAAGCGGAGCGCGGGACCGACGTTGAGATCGAAACTAAGGAAGAGACAGAATCCGGCGGTCCCCTTGCTCATATCTGTTTCAGATTGAACTACATTAGAGACATCATGCCATCCCAGAATAGCGACAGCTGGGATCGTGCCAATTCTGCAGTTGAGATGCTCAACACATATATGGCCGCACGAGGTGCTCCTTTTGATGAGTTCATGAATGATGTCATGTCAAACAATGTTCCTCTTGTCTATTACTTTGACAACCTTGAAGCAAGCGGGTCCAGGGGTCAAACCAGCCCAGAAACAAGAGCAGATTATGTCGCTGCAGAGAGAGAAAGAAGCCAAAGAGGAATGCACCGCATGCCGGGTGGCGAGCCTGTTCTAGGCAGCGAGGATTACTTCGCTTATCATTCAGAGTTTCTTGATAAGTTTGGAAAGATACCGACGACCTACAATCAAAAAGAGGGCTTGCGAACGAAATACAAGTCCCGCGAAGAGGAATGGCAACGCCCAACCTTACACGAGCCACGCAAAGCATATCGAGTTTTCCAACCCGGGTATCTGAATGCTGCAATCGATCATGCTATTTCTCAGGGTTCCAAACTAGACCAGGAAGCACTTGAAAAAGAGATCAACGGCTTTCTTCAAAGAGACCTGCTGGCCAAAAAGGGATTCGACATCAAAATGTTCCCGGCAGGTGTTCTCGATATGAAGTCAGTTCCCAAGGAACTTCAAAATCAGGCAGAGGCTCAGATTGTCTTCTATAAGAAGACCGTACAACGTATCATTGAGGACTTCAACCGTAGATCCGGGCAAAAGGCAGCTGCCAAATCAGAGGAAAATGGTTTGACAGCCTTTGAGTCCCAGTGTCTTCTCTACAACCTTTCCAGTCCTCGTGGGTTCTTCATTATTCCTGGTTTCAAACATAGGATCAGGGCCAACGGATTTGATAAGCTTCGTGGCAATTACCGTAAGAAAATGCCGCCCGGTTCCCCTATGCCAATCATGCCTCTACTTCGCAGTGTCCCTGCCCCTGGCGGTCGCGATATGGCCGTTCCGAACAGAGATGACGGAAATGGCGGAAGAAGGCAGCTTACAAAAAACTGGATTTCCAAGGATGGTACAGGTTTGGCGTCGCTTATGTCTCGTTACGGATCGACATGTGATGCTTGGTTCAAAATGCTTCTCGACGAGGGATTCCATGCAGAGATGAAACGCCAAATTACAGGTCGTGGCAACGATTTTCAACCTGCCCAGATCATTTTGGACACCATCAATTGTGTTTTAAGGAACAGAACTAACGCGGATGCTTTGCTTGATGCTCTTCAGGCCTACCCTACGTACGAAGAATTCGAGCAGAAACATCTACGTAAGGGATTCGTTTCGGCAGCACAACTTACCAATGATCTGCGTCAATCAGGTGGACGTGACAAACTCCCAGTCAGACCGAAAGGCATGGCTCCGGAGGGTGGAGACGCATATGAGGAACTTCGGGCGATAACGCCCGACAAGGCCACGCACCAGTTTGACAAGGCTGTGGAACTCGCTAGTACCATCGGTGATGCAATCAGAGATGTGGTCATAACACAACGCGCGAGTGCTGGTAAGACAAATCAAGAAACAATACAAGCCCTCGAAGCCGAGAAAGAAGAACTCTTATCTGACGTCAATCTGTCGATGCAGTACAAAGCGAATGTCCTTCGTACGAAAAACGAGAGAATTTATGCACTCCAAATGGCTGATCGTCTTGGAAACGCAGAGGCGATGAATGTGTTTCGTACGAGGCTTTATGATATAGCAAAGTATCTTTATTCGCTATACGAAAACATCCAATCAGCCGGTTACGACGATGACATCCGAAGATGGAACAAGCTGACTGACGCCCTTCTTTCTCTAAGCCACGCTGACCGATCGGCCACTGCGGGTATGACCAAACCTGAAAAGAAGAAAGCCGCATGGACTCCGGTACAGACCACAAGCAAGACCGATGAAGAAACCATGATGAGAAAGGACGATTTCGAACTACTTAAGTCATATGGCTATCAGACAGCGAAAATGATGGACTTTCTTTCTGCTCTTATGATCCGTTCCTGCCGCAGCGGACCGCCCGGTGCCGAACTGCATGGTGGAGATTATTCATCTACGATCGGAAAGAGCGAGAAAGGACAGATATACTTCGGTGTCAAGTATGCCTATAGGTTGCATGGTTACAAGCCATATGTCCAGGGCGAACTTCAAACCGGGCCATTTGAAGGGCAGGCAGTCCAACAGATGAATCGTGACGTCACTAAATCTATAGGAAGTAAGGTCATCGAAAATAGACGTCTCAGATCGACGCCTGAGATGGCCCTATTACCTGCAACCCGTCATCTACGTGAAGACCAGGAACAACAAGGCAAGGGTGATGTGCGTCAGGAGAGACCATTTAGTAGCGGCGATTTGGAGCGGCTCCAAACTGTTACAGGCCAGGATTGGCCACGAGGATGTCAGACTGTCGTTGAGAACATTACATATATGGTAGGTGGAACAACTTCGCCAAGCCAATTTCTGAACACAAGAATGGAAAGCGCCTCACATCGCGATGTGCTTGACTATTTCTATCGCACCTATGGCGACGTCATGAGCGACCTAGGTATGTTTATCGATCCGCTCGCTGCAAACCTTGAGCGTCTAGAAGTTGCGACACGGGCAGCTATTTCGGCCGCTTTCGACAAGGCTATGGAAACCCTTAGGGCAGATAGAAACTTCGTTGGTTTCTTGCCGCCGATGGACTGTGTCATAGAAGACGAAACTTTAGGAAGCCATGAGGTACTTAATAGTGGCGTTCTGAATACGTCGCTTGCAGAGTCGTCATACGAAGCAGATTCACAGCTTTCCAACCTATTGCCGCAGGAGAAGACTGTTGAGGTCGGAGATGATGACCAGAGCCAGGCACCATTCATAGCAATCCAAGACACCATGGCAGGTGTTGGTCTCGCTGCTATGCCGGAACAAGAAGATCAACCCGCACAACAACCTCAGCCTGGCAGATTCAATATGGAAGAGTATATGCGTCAGCAAGAACCAACACAGATACCCGGCTATGACCCAGGAACTTGGGGAACTATACCGGAAGGTGCAGAAGAGACGCAGACAGAAGAAGATATAGATGAGGAAGAAGAAAGAAGACGAAGAGAAAACCAAGCTCCAGGCACTGAGACCGAATATCTGGCAGAAAAGTCGCTTCAGGAGCTTATACGTCTAGCAGACGCCTATGATAAGAAAAACCTCAAAAGCGTCGCTGACAAGATAGACCGCGTTATAATGGGTATCATAAATGCCTGACATGGACAGAAACCCGGAAAGAGGCTTCTTCAAGATAGCCAAGCAGTTCATCACTCCGTCTGAAATAGAAGCTCTCAATCGCCCGGACTTGAGTGACTCTGTTTTCAAGGATGTAGGTCTTTCTGTTCGTGCCAATGTTGTTGAGGATACAGCAAACGAAATCAAACAACATGAGGAACACTTGGCCGAAAGCGATTTCAATCTTGAGGCCGAAGTCCGCGATCATCCCACCAGTCTGTACATCAAATGTTTCGCCATCAAAGCAAACGAAATGAACGATAATGGCGACTGGTTTTCTAGGGATGAACTAAAGAAAGCCTATAGAACCTTTATCGGCTGTCCGGTCTTTACAAACCACCAAAATACCGACGTTGACAACACTCGCGGCAAAGTTCTCCATTCATGGTATGACGATGACAAAGACGGCATCATGATCATTGCCCGCGTGGATGCAGAAGCCTATCCACAGCTTGCTCGTGGCATTAAAGAGAAGTATGTCATTGGAACAAGCATGGGTTGCCAGGTTCAGTATTCAGTTTGCTCTATTTGTCATAATTATGCTGAATCACAAGACCAATATTGCGAACATATCAAAGAACGCAAGACACGACAAGTTGTCGCTAAGAAACAGAAATGCATGTATCACAAGCATGGCACAGAGGATCGGTGCCCTGTTTGTGGTTCACACAAGAAAAAGCCCAAGATCTTTGATGTTGAAGACAAGGCTTACGAAAGAAACTATGGGCTCAGGTTCATAGAGAATTCATTTGTTGTAAATCCGGCATGTCATGATTGTGGTATCACGGACATCATTGATACCCAGATCTTCTTGAAGAAGGTTGCGGAGATCAGTAGCCGTCTTCCTGGTCTGTTAAAGGTGGCATCGCAAACGGACATCATGTGCGATGATCGATCATGTGTAAAACTAGCCGGTCAGAAAGAATTAGATGATCTTGGTCAGGCCCTTGAGCTTATCACCGGCGTTTCCAAGACAATGCTAGACCAGAAGAATCAAATCGACTTGGAGTTCTTGAGCGATCTCGTGAAAGTTCTCGCAGACCTACAACAGGTTACTGACGAACTAACCCAGCAAGGTTTCGGTAGACTGGAATCCCCAGGAGCCGGTGCCGTAGAAGAAGGCACCCCTCAACCAGCCGAAGGAACGTTACCCACTGAACAGCCAGCACTTGAGCCGGTTGCACCTACTCCTGGTGGCGGCTCAAAAGTGATGAGCGGACCTGCTGGAAACGTCGGAACAGTGACCATGCCGAATGCATCTGCAAGGTTCGATCTGTCGAAGGTGGCCAACATTTTCAAAGGTGCTGAAGCGAAACGCCGTATCAGCATCGCACATAGGTTGGCCAAACGATCCACGATCGATCATAAGTTCAGATTTAGCAAATAGGTGAAGCCGATTTTTTTGGTGAAATACGGAGGGGGAGGAAACCTCCTCTACGAATGGTCAAGTTAACGACTTGTACCAGGACCGCCTAATTTCAGGCTTCTTGTGTACTTAGACAGATAGGGAGAGTAAAATGGACCCTAAGTCTCGCGATGGATTGATCGAAAAACTGTCGACTACAGCACGCCGTGCTTCTACGAAAGTATCCACTGAAGTGAAGGCTTCACGTGGAGACTATCAGGTCGTAATTGGTACGGACAGCATTGATCATTTCTACCGAGGAACACCAGTAGGGAGTATTAAGGTCGCAGAGCTGGATAATGAGGTAATCGAGGCTTGCAATGAAGATCCCAGTGACTTCGCAGGGGAGTATCTGGGACATTTTATTTCTAGCTTTGATGCCGACGCCTGGACGCGTGAGGCAGCTCATGCTACGCAGAGCGAAGAAACGCTCAAGGTTGTAACAGAGAAACAGCTCGCCAACCAGAAGATTGATTACCACCCGCGACCTGGCGCAGCCTATGACAACATCACCGAAAAGCAGCTTCCTGAAAATGATGAACGTCATGGCACCTACGATCAGATCACCGAAGGCCAGCTTCGAGACGAGGACACAACCTTCAAGGATGAGCCAATGGCTCATGACCGACAGGATGAGTCCCGAAACACAGTCACGGAGCGTCAACTCGAAAATGCTTCAGAATACAGTGAGCATCAGCAGACCGAACGCGGTCAAACTGGTTCACAGTTTGACGGTGGCATGGATGCCCAACAGCGTATGATCGGCGAAAAGCAGCTCATCGAACTTCTAAAGCACCACGAGTGGACTGAGCCCAAGACAATCACCGAAGGTGATGATCAGCTTGGTCAGCAGGACGGAGAATTGAGTCGCCTTGATCCTGAATGGGTTGAGGAAATCATCCAGAAGGCAACAACCGCCCTCGGAAGAACCGTTCTTGCCAGTGGTACTGTCCCATCTGATTTGGCCCTTATGGTCAGACGCCTTGTCTCCCACGAAAGCAAGTATCCCGTTCTTGCAGACACCATCAAGAAGTATGCCGGATCGAAGGTCAACGATGTTGATTCGAAGATCAAGTGGATGCGTCACTGGAAGTCTGCAAGCGGAGTAAGCCCGATGTCGGTCAACGACACAGCGAGCGTACTCATGAGGGAACTGTCTCAGATAGAAGCGGACCCAAGACATCTTGTTTACAGTCTAGTTGGTCTGGCATCTCAGGGCGATTTGCTTTCTGAGCGAATCGATAAGGCCTCACAAGATGTCCTTGCGGGCATCGAGCCAGAGATTGAGAAGACCCCGACTGCTGTTGATGTATTCAAGTCTGTCGCTGCTGGTGAGCACAAAAAGCCCATCGTCGAAGGCAGCGCAGAAGACGATGGCATGTACGAGTACGTTGGGCATGTCTCTGAGGTCGATGCGGACATCAATGACAAGGAAGCATTCAGTGATGCGGCTATCAAAGTCGCTTCCGCTGAGATTCATAAGAACGTCGGCGAGAAAATTGATCTTGTCAAGGTTTGCGTGAGCGTAGACGGCGACAAGAGCGAATTTCGTGCCGTCATGAAGGATGCCAAGAAGGCTAAGGATGAAGACGAAGACGACGAAGAGCTTAAGGCCAGGGCTGAAAAACGCCAAACGATGGCCAAAGAGGCATCCGTCAAGGAAGCACAGGTTCCGCCCGGTGGCGACATGACGCCTCCTGGTGCTGGTGGGGCCCCAATGATGAATCCCGAGATGCCGGGTGGAGATCCCGGTGCAGCAGCACCTCCGGGTGAAGCTCTCGGAACCCCGCCGCCCGCCATGGACGAAGGTGAACCCGGTGAAGGCGAGCCAAAGCCGCCCGGAACCATTTGCCCGTCTTGTGCCAGCACGGACGTCGATGTGGACAACGGCGAGTTCAGATGTAATACCTGTGGTGCCGAAGGCAACATGAGTGTTCGTCTTGAGCTTACTAAGTGGCCTGAGACGCTGCACGAGACTGAAACAGAGGAAGAGGAAGGCCTACCGGCCGAAGAGGGCCTGGAACCAGGCGCACCAATGCCTGCTCCTGAGGAAGAGGCAGGTACCACCATGCCAAGCGTACCAGTTGGTGCCTCAATCCATCTGACACCTCTTTATCTTGAGAAGGTTGCGGAAGGCTTCGCGGTCGACAAGAAGGGTAACAAACACGAAATCAAGATGGGATCGCGATGTCCGCGTTGCGGCAGCCACGACACCTATCTGCACAAAGCAGCTAAAAGAGCAGGTTATGACGGCGTTTGCTGGTCCTGCTTCAATGAATACAACTTTAAGGTCAAGGCCAGCAAGGACAAGAAGAATGAGGTCTATGCTGAGTGGATCTGGCTACCGAAGGAAGCAGAAGATTGCGAAGACTGTAACAAGCTCAAGACAGCCTTCAAGAAGTCTTTGGCTAACTACGGCGTCAAGTGGGACGACTTCGTTGCTCTCAACGATACCAGAAAGCAGGCTGACACGATCCTCAAGATGGCAAAATCAGGTTCGCTTGAGATCTCCGATGCGATGGCACAACCACTTGACCTAATCAAGGTTGCAGCAAGCCCACGCTGGACAGGTTATGAGAACGTCGACAAGTTCCCATCAGCAAGTTGCCGTGAGATGCTATCACGCAGATTCGGTGAGAACGCTACCGCGATGGCCGGACCTTGCCAGGGTGAAAAGTTGGCAGACTGTGTCTGTGGACAACTGGAAACCCTTGGAATTTACACTGACGGATTGGCTGCGAAGGTCGCAGCTTCTCTGGCAGACAAAGATCCCGAAGAGCACAGTCCGACCGAATCCTGCGTCGAGATGCTTGTTCGTGCAAACTACTCGATCGACGATGCCTGCATTGCGTGTGACGGTCTAAGAGCGGCCATTGCAGGCTATGAGGATCTCGTGATTGAGAATATCGGACGCGTCAAGCCAGAAAAAACTGCTCAGCTTGCTCTGGAAGCCCCGGAGACGGATGTTCTGAGCGATGAGGTTCCTTCTGAGGGACCCGAACTTGACGATGCCCCAATAGAGGATGAGGTTCCCGTCACTGACGAGGTTCCTGAGGGAGGCATGGGCGACATGGTAGAAGTTGAATTCGCACCGGGCCCGTCTGAACTCGAACCGGAACTCGGTGAGGGCGGCATCAGCGTCAAGCTCGATAGCCTCTTCGACCAGATTTCAGAGTTGGTTGATGTCCTTAAGCGTGCAATCAATGCAGATCTTGGAGAAGGTGAATTCGAGGATCTTGGTGCAGAACCAGATCTTGGTGTCGAAGAGATTACAGATGATACGGTGGGCGACGAAGGCGAATCCGAGATTATCGAGATCGATGAGGGCGGAGAGGAATCAGAATCCTTGCCTCCTGAGGCCGAAGAGGAAGAGTCTGGCCCGCCAGACTTGGAAGACGAAGTAGAGGAAGACAAAGAATGCGGCATGGCTCCGGCGGAGTCCAAAGAATGCGAGGATAAGCCAATGGAGAGCGATAATAGCGATAGCAAGGAATGTTCTGACTCCAAACCTATGGAAGAGAGCAAGTCCGATGAAAAAGACAAAACCTGTCCAACATGCGGCCAGACAGTATGTGCATGCACTACTCCGGCCAGTGCGGAGCAACAAGAGAAGATTGCTGCCCAACTTGATCAGGAACTGATGAGGATGAAGCAGGGCACAATCACAACTGAAAATGCTGGTACGAGTCGTCTTTTCGACGCCCTGATGAAGAGTGCAAAGGTTGAGGGTGATGGCGAGAAAGAGTTCAAGTACATCCCCCTCAAAGAGAAAAAGCCGCCTGTCAAGCCAGCACAAGACGCAGAAGATGTTGGTAAGGTTAAGGATGGCAAGACCATTGGCGATGAAGATAAGTTCACTGATGGCGTAGAGGACGGCTTTGATGCCCCTCGTGCCCAGGCCACGATTGGCCGTGAGGATGCGTCCAATACCGTGAGCGAAGAGCCTCCTAGCGTTCCACAGGGTTCTTCTAAGCTGGATGGAGAGAAGGACTACGATGCCGGTGCTGCAGTTCTTGACGGTAATCAAGGCGGTGGCGTTCAAGTGACTGCCGAGGAGAAAGAAGAAGTCAAGACTGCCGAGACGGAAGAGGAAGAGACCAAAACTGTCGAGGCCAAGACATATACCGTCGGCCCGGACCACAGCTTGTATCCACGCCTAATTGAGAAGACCGCTTCCGGTCAGGATTCGGTCAACCTCAAAGATGGCTACACATACAACATCGACGTTGCAGAGAATAAGACTGTAACTCTGACACGTACAGCAAAGGCAGAAAAAACAGAAAGTCTTGAGAAGGAAGCCGATATGGCTACAGTGAAAAGAACTAAGGAAGTAGAAGACCTTCCCAATATCGATAACACGAGCGGAAACGAGACGCACCCACGAGCAGTGACAGAAGAAAAGCCGAGGGCAGGTCTAGCAGACCCGGAAGTACCCACCGCACCTGACGACGGACGTCTTTCGAAAGAAGAGACGTCGGAGACCCCAAAGGATCTCCCTGATGTGCCAGTAGGTGGCGGGATGCATCCGGATTACGATAAGAACAAGAAGAACACTCCCGAGTTGCAAGAAGACATCACGGGAGTCGACAAGGCAACAACCCTTGCATCCACTAAAGATCGAAAAAAGGCAGCCCAGGTTGCTGGCCTCATGCTGAAAGCCGGTCGAATCGAAACAGAAGACCTAGAGACCAAGATCGAAGAACTGGCCAAACTGGAACCGGGCACACTAGCCGCTATTGAGGACTCGCTGAAAGAGGCATCCAATGCCGACAATAAAGGATTGCAGAAAGAAGCAAGTGGTGTCGCAGAGACTGGCCTCCCGGTAGTGCAGGCGAGTGCCAAGTCCGAAAGTGGCAGTGGTTCGGCGGAGAACCTTATAGAAGCCACACAAAGCTTGTTCACGCTTTCCGAAAGGAATAGTGAACACGAGGCAATGCAGAAAGATCTTGATGACTTTGGGATCTTTCGTCACAAGTAATAGGAGTTAGTCACAGATGGCTCTTATCGAAGTCTTTCACGTAGTCGCCGGTCAGTATCAGCTGAACCCGGATGATACTCCAGATACAGCCTTTGACATTCCTCAGGGAAGCGTCATTGGTCTGGATGCCAATGGGTTCTGCGTTTTGGCCAACGACAACAACACGATTACCCCGCTAGCTGTCGCTGGTGACTCCAGGTCTTGGGGCACTACGTCCTACACGCCTGAATCTGGTTCGGCTCTCAGTCGAGATCCGACAACCACGATGACGGGTGCGTTGGTCACAGGTGGCTGGGGACGCGGACAGCGTTTTACGCAAAACCGCGTGCCTGACAACTATGACGAGACCCTGGCTTCCCAGAAAATGACGGCTTATGTCCATGGTGTATTCTGGACTGATCAGTATGAAACCATCGACATCAGCGGAAACGTGTGTGCGTTCACTCCTGGTGATCCGCTCTATGCCTCTCCGCAGCAAGGTGCTCAGGTTGGTGCTGGTGGCGTCGTAGACGTCGCGAGCAACGGCGGAAAGTTTACCTGCACGGATGATGGCGGAACGAGAAGCCGTGTCGTCGCTTATGTTCTAACCGACGAGACGGACTATCCGAGTGGTGTTCCCGGAACAACGACTGCAATGTTGGCTTTGCCTGAAGGCGGAAACAGCCTGTCCTGGGGTACGTTCATCCAGGTTCAGCTCGTCTAAGGCGATTTCAATAAGGCAGTGAAACAAAGGAGCTGATATTCCAGGCCACCTGGGATTTAGCAAGGAGCAAACAAACAATGGCAATCGAAAAGTCGCAACTGACTGAGGCCGAGAAGCAGGTCGTCATTGCTCAGGCTTTGGATACGGATGAGGGTCGTGTAGCCTTGGCTCAGGCCATGGTTGAGCCCATCCGAAGAAGCCTTGAGTATCAGGCCGTGGGCAGGAAACTTCTGCTCATCGACCAGCTACCGCAAGGCGCTCTACCAAGGTACGAGCGAGACGTCGCTGCAATCGCCCATGTCCTTCCTCGTCGTGGTGCTGTACCTGATCAGATTCAGGAAGGTGAGGAAATCCTGGTGCCCACATTTGAGATCGCGGCCAACCCGCAGATCAGAATGTCTGAGATCCGTGCAAGGCGATTCTACATCGTCGACCGTGCACAGATCAAAGCCAAAGAGGCTATTCAAAAGGAAGAGGATGCATGTATCTTCCGTAGCCTCATTGCGGCGGTCACCAACAACGGAACCCAGATCGTTCAGAACGGTCCAGCGGCCCTGGCCCCTGGTTCACTGAACGAAGCCTTCAGAATGATCGAGCAGCATGACCTGGTCGCGTCCAAGGTTATTGTCCACGCGAATATCTACGCCAATATTCGTTTCTTCGGACAGAACTTCTACGACCCGGCCACCACGCGTGAGATCATCACTTCCGGACTATTCGGACATATCTGGACCGCTGACATCCATGTCTCGTCCAAGATGGACCCGGATACGGTTCTGGTGGTTTCGAGCCCTGATACAGTCGGAGTTTTCCCGATTAGGCAGGATATTACTGTTCTTCCTGCAGATGACCCGAAAAAGCTAAGACTCGGTTGGGTGATATACGAAGAGGTCGGAATTGTCATCATCAACGACTATGCTGCAAGCATGGTCGAGATGACTACAACCTCCTAGTATACAAGAAGTTAAGGTAAAACCTTCGAAGAGAGGGCTTCTCTGAACCCTCTCTTTTTTTTGTTGTTGTCACAGTATTGTTGCGACAGTTTTGTATATACAAAAGGAGGCCGTCCTTTACGTTTTCTTGTATAATCTAGCATTGGCTTCAGTTTGGAGAACGGATAAGATGGTCACAAGACACAATGACGAAGTCCACTTAGACACAAGCAATACGATTAGCAGTGAAAGCACAAATGTATATACAACAGAAGATGCCGATTTTGCATATCTGCTCGGTGTTTATTTTGGCGACGGCCATATCTATTATGTTCCAGGAAGCTACCAGTTAACAATCGTATCTTCTGACCGGCAGCTTTGTGAAATATCATCATCAATTTGTAGTAGAATATGTGGCAATTCTGGAACTATATCTCCTGTCCGGAACTACTTTAAGCTTGTCGTTTGTTCTCAATCTTTGTGTGACAGCATCCTTGGCCGCATGTCAATCAACAAGGATTACATATCTGCAAACAAATATGAGAAAAAGTCTGTGCTGGGTAGTCCTGATAGTCATATTAAGGATTTTTTGATTGGACTGATGGATTCAGATGGATGGATTAGTCGTAGGAGGAACGGATCATACTTCAAGTACGAAGTCGGATTCAAGAACACATCACACCTCTCAGAGGAAATATACAAGCTGATGCTTTTACACGGACTGAAATGCAGCAAATTAGACCATAGAAACCAAACACGGAATGGCAAAGAATGCAAGAAGTGCTGGTGCTGGACTATTAACCCCAAAAGCTATTCTGACCTGATGTCGTTTAGGCTGACACGAAAACAGCAACTTTTGGAGCAATACAAGATCGAACGATCAGAAAAAAGGCTCAAAAAGGGAAACAACATAATACTTAGAGTATCGGACCAAGAAAAATCGGCTCTCCGTCTTAAGAGCGAGATTTGCGGTCTAAAACTTTCAAAACTGATACGCAGTGCTGCTTTTGATTATTGGCCTGAGACCAATTTAGATTCTGACGCTTTGCTATCAATTTATAGAAATGGAGATTACAAAAGAAAGCGTGATGTTGTTGAGGTGATCTTTCGTTACCTAAGAATTTCCGGCTATCCTCATAGGAAATTGTCATCGTCTGACCTTTCTGGGGCCATGCTTCGTCTTTCGAGGACCAAGCACCCTTTACTGGACGACAATCATCTGCAGGTCAATACCACGGGGTTAGAGTTAGCAAACTACTTTCACCCACATATGATGTCTGTAAGGTGCCGAAACGGACGATTGAGCCCACAGGAATGTTTTGATGATGATGACAGTCTTAGGGATGCAATAAATAGATGGCTGGAACTCGGTAACAAACCGTCCTTTTCTGGCCTTAGAAGAATATTGCGTATAAGAGATGGAGTTAGAAGTGTTGTCAATTTCAAGCCTGCTATTGCGAAGTACTTCTATGACACCTATTGCAATAAAGGAGCGCAAGTTCTGGACCCTTGTATGGGGTTTGGAGGACGCCTGTCCGGGCTTATATCTTCCAACAAATGCCTTCGCTACGTTGGAATAGACCCATGGGGTGATATTGTAGAAGGAAATTCAAAAATGGCGTCTTTCTTTTCGTCTTTGACCTCAGACAGCATTGAGGGCAAAGAGCAAGTTTGGCAATTCCAGTTTACTGCTCATCTTGGCGCATGCGAAGATATAATGCCTGATATGGAGGATCAATTCGACTTCATATTTACTTCGCCCCCTTTCTTTAACGTAGAAAAGTACGATGCTGGTTCTCTGTCTCAATCTCATAAACGCTATCCGCGTTACAGTGATTGGAAACTGTATTTTCTTACGTCTTTGATTAGTGAATCAGAGAGAATCCTAGCCTCCGACGGACGTTTTGCTCTGAATGTTAAGAACTACAGTTTTGCGCCGATTGCAGATGACGCAGTCGAGATTGCGTCAAAGAGCGGGCTGATACTTGAGAAAACGTACCATATGAGACTTGCAAACTCTGAATATGGAAGAAGTGAAGCTGGCCCAAAGTTTCACACAGAGCCGGTATTCCTTTTTCGATGCAGATGAACTTGCAAAAGCCACATGATGACCGTATAATAGGCTATCGCACTGGGTCAAGACTGGCCGTGTGCCCTGTTTTAGGGCATCTGAGAAGGGTAAGCCACGATTTCTTCCGGAACACATCAATGCGATTAGAAGGCAAGCAAAATCGGACACGATTCAGGTAACGATTTAAGAAAAGGAAAAGGAGCATTGCAGGCAAGACGAATCAAACAAGAGTTTATTCGAGAGTCGAGCGAAAACCCCTACGTCTTTAGC